>Ga0190271_10000184_pt1 | contig 31376 bp, 37 predicted proteins | sample Popmic356T_FD_133747 | JGI IMG/M metagenome (GOLD analysis project Ga0190271, IMG submission 133747) | Populus adjacent soil microbial communities from riparian zone of Weber River, Utah, USA - 356 T | ecosystem: Environmental > Terrestrial > Soil > Riparian zone | place: USA: Utah | collected...
CCGCGCCGCCGGCCGCGAGTGCCTGCCGCTCAGCTGCGACCTGCGCGACCACGACGCCGTCCGCACCGCCGTCGAGCGGGCCGCCGCCCACCTCGGCCGCCTCGACCTGGTGGTGTTCGCCGCGGCGCTCCGCACCCCGGTCTCGGTGGCGGAGATGAGCGACGTGCAGTGGTTCGAGGCGGTCGACACCCACCTCAACGGCGCCTACCACGTGCTCCGCGAGGCGGTGCCGCGGATGATCTCCGCCGGGGGCGGTCGGGTCGTCCTCGTCAGCGGCGACGAAGGCCGGCGCGGGGCGCCGCTGCTGTCGCACCAGGCGGCCGCCGCGTGGGGGGCGATCGGGCTCGCCAAGTCGGTCGCGGTCGAGACCGCCGACGCCGGCGTCGCCGTCAACGTCGTCTGCACGACGCCGCTGCAGACGCCGGCCTTCGAGACCCCGGAGTCGTGGGCCCAGGCCGCCCGCGAGGACGGGGCCGGGGCGGAGGAGGCCGGGCACGCGCTGCGGGTCCGCCACCCGCTCTCGGAGGCCTTCGTGCCGGTCGAGCGGGTGGTCGAGACGACCCTCTTCCTGCTCGGCCAACCGGGCGGGGAGCTGACCGGCTCGGTGGTCGACGTGTCGAACGGGCTCAGCGCCCTCAACTCAGCCTGAAACGGAGGCAGCGATGGGACGTTTCGAGGACAAGGTCGTGGTCGTCACCGGGGCCGCCCAGGGACAGGGCCGCGAGCACGCGGTCCGGTTCGCCCGCGAGGGGGCCGACGTGGTCGTCTCCGACCTCTGCGAGCAGCTCCCCTGCGCCTCGCCGATGGGGACCGAGGCCGGGTTGGCGGAGACGGTGGCGCTGGTCGAAGAGACGGGACGGCGAGCGGTCTCGATGGTCGCCGACGTGCGCCAACCGCTGCAGATGCGGCAGATGCGCGATGCCGCCCTGGAGGCCTTCGGCCGCATCGACGTGCTGCTCGCCAACGCCGGGATCGGCGCCTACGGGCCCTTCCCGACCATGGACGACGAAACCTGGCACGAGATGATCGCGATCAACCTCGGCGGCGTCGCCCACGCCGTCCGGGCCGTCGTCCCGCACATGCTCGAGCGGGGGGAGGGGCGGATCGTCGCCACCTCCTCGGCGGTCGGCCGCGAGGGCGGTCCCAACAACTCCAACTACGCCAGCGCCAAGTGGGGCGTGATCGGGTTCGTCAAGTCGGCGGCGATCGAGCTGGCCCCGCACGGGATCACCGTCAACGCCCTGGCGCCGATGTCGGTGGCGACGGCGATGTGCCACAACCCGGCCACCTACGCGCTCTTCCGTCCCGACCTCGAGAACCCCAGCGCCGAGGACGTCGCCGACGCCTTCGGGACCCTCAACCCGATGGGGGTGCCCTGGCTGCAGCCCTCCGACATGGCCGACGCAGCGCTCTTCCTCGCCTCCGAGGAGGCCAAGTACATAACCGGCGTCAGCCTCGACGTCGCCGGAGGATGGAACGCCTTCCATGCCGCCTGAGGCCCGTCAGTCCGAGCCCTGCCGGGTCGACACCCCCGGCCTCAGCTTCGCCGGCATGTCCCAGGCGGTCCGCCACGGCGACGTCGTCCACGTCTCCGGCCAGGTCGCCCTCGACGCCAGGGCCGAGCTGGTCGGCGAGGGCGACGCCGCCGCCCAGGCCGAGCAGGTCCTCGCCAACGTCGAAGCCGCCCTCGCCGCCGCCGGCGCCGGCCCCGCCGACCTCGTCAAGCTCACCTGCTTCCTCACCGACCCCGCTCACTACCCCGCCTACGCCGCCGCCAAGCAGTCCCGCTACGGCACCGTCGCCCCCGCCAGCACCTGCGTCGTCGTCAGCGCTTTGCTGGACCCGAGGTTCCTCCTGGAGGTCGAGGCGGTGGCGGTGGTTTCCTGACGTTGCTCTTCACGGCGTTGAGTGCAGTCATTTAATGATATATTTGAATGCATAGTTCGACTGCAATGGAGGCCGGCCATCAAGGCACTGACGATCAGGAATCTGCCCCCGAGCATCGCCGAGGAGTTGGAGCGGGAGAAGCGCCGGCGGGGAAAATCGCTCAACCAGACCGTGATCGAGCTTCTCGGCCAAGGACTTGGCGCCGAGGGTGATCGCTCGAATGGGCTGGGGCGCCTCGCCGGGGGTTGGAGTGAGGCCGAGTTTCAGGAGTTCGAGCAGGCCACCGCGCCCTTCGAGGCGGTCGACGAGGAGCTCTGGCGTTGAGCGTGTACTGCCTCGATACCTCCGCCTACAGCAACTTTCGGCGGGGGAATGAGGATGTGGCGTCTCTCTTGGACCGAGCGGAGCTGGTCGGGATGCCGACGATTGCCCTTGGGGAGCTGCGTACCGGCTTTCTACTCGGCAGCAGGCGACGACGCAACGAAGCTGAGCTGGAAGCCTTTCTCGACAACCCGTCGGTCGAAGAGCTCCAAGTGGACTCCGAGACGAGCCGGCACTACGCGGAGATAGTCGTCGAGCTGCGCAGGGCCGGGACGCCGGTCCCCACCAACGACATCTGGATCGCCGCCACCGCCGCCCGCAATGGCGCCACCGTGCTGACCTGCGACGACCATTTCGAACGCATCGCCCGGGTCGGCTCGATCCTTCTCTGACGCCAATCAGTAGACGCGCTGGCGCTCGCTGTGCCGGCTCGCCTCGAAGCCGTGCCCGCTGCTGCTGTCCACGCAGGCGATGCCGCGCGGTTCGTCTTCCTGGGGGATCTGGCAGGCGATGCTGCCGATCCTGACGCTGGTGCCGAAGGGCGCGAGCCGACCGACGTCCCGGCCCAGGGCGGAGACCGACTCGACGCGGGCGGCTTCCCCGTTGGCGAGGGTGAAGGTGAGGCCGACGGAGGAGACGGTGCAGAGAGCGCCACCGGTGAAGACTTCGCAGGAGACGTTGCCGCTGGGGGCATGGAAGGCTTCCCGCTCGGACGGCACGCTGGCGGGAGCCGCTGCGGCGGCCTGGGGGCCGGGGGTGGCCGCAACAGGCGCTGCCCCACCGTCGTCGACCCGCTTCTTCAGCTTGCGCAGCTGGCGCTGGAGATCGTCGACCCGCTCACGTTCGAGGGCCGCCTCTTCGCCTTCGGCCCGCGCGGCCTCGAGCTGCTCCTGCGCGGCCGTCTCCGAGCCGGAGTCGCCGCAGCCTGCGATCGCCAGGGCGGCGAGCAGCACCGTCGCCACGACCAGAAGCCGCGTCGCCCTGCCCCGCCGATCCCACTCAGAGGAACTCAACACACTGAGACAAAGATATGCCATTGATCCGCGGCACGATGCCAGGCGCGAGCGTGCCGCGGTCAGGCGGCGCTGGTGTGACCCGCTCCGCACGCCGTCTCAAACCCGCTCGCCAGGGCCCGGAAGAAGGCCGGGGCCTCGGCCGGGTCCCGGCAGAACTGGGCGAAGGAGACGTAGACGTCGGTGGCGCCGAGCTCGAGCAGCTCGGGGACGCGGGCGAGGCTCTTGCCGAGGCGGGGGCGGCGCTGCTCGTCGCGGGCGGTGGGGAGGCCGATGCGGACGCGGACCTCGGCGGGGTCGCGGCCGGCCTCGCGGAGGGCGGTGTCGAGGCGCTCGATGCCGGCGCGGACGTCGTCGCGGCGGGCGGTCGGGCTGGGGATCCAGCCGCGTCCGAAGCGGACCAGGCGGGCGAGGTTGCGGGGGTGGAGCTCGCCGCCGATCCAGAGGGGGACGCCGCCGGCCTGGACCGGGCGGGGGTGGGAGTAGACGTCGTCGAACTGCAGGCGGGGGGAGGAGAAGGAGGCGGGGCCGCCCTGCCAGAGCTCCTGGCAGGCGGCGAGGGCGTCGTCGAGGAGGCGGCCGCGCTCGCCGAACTCGAGCCCGAGCGCCTCGTACTCCTTGGCGTGCCAGCCGGTGCCGACGCCGAGGTCGAGGCGACCGCAGGAGAGCAGGTCGAGCGTCGCCGCCATCTTCGCCAGCAGCGCCGGCGGGCGCAGCGGCGCGATCAGGATCCCGGTCGCGAGGCGCAGGCGGGAGGTGCGGCCGGCGATCGCCGCCAGCGTCGTCAGCGGCTCCAGCCAGGGGGCGTCGCTGTCGGTGGCGAAAGGCCCGTAGGGGTAGGCCGAGAGGTCGCCGCCGAGGACCACGTGGTCGACCAGGACCACCCCGTCGACGCCGGCCTCGTCGGCGGCGGCGGCGATGTCGAGCAGCTCGCGCCAGCGGCCGGGGGGCAGGAAGTCGCCGAAGTTGTCGAGCCCGACCAGGAGCCGGGGCTGGACCTCCGCGCGGGCGCTCACGGCGACGGCGCCGGCGCTTCGAAGTCGAGCCGGTGGACGGCGCCGGCCCGCAACCGCACCGCCTCCTCCGGTTCCCAGCTCGGCGCCGTGGCGACGAACAGCTCGCGGCCGCTGGGCCCGCCCAGCGCGACCGCGTAGGGGCTCGGGAAGGCGAGGCGCTGGTCGACCTCGCCGTCGGCGCCGACCCGGACCAGCTCGTCGCCGAACGGGAAGGCGACCCAGACGCCGCCCTCGGCGTCGACGGCGATCCCATCCGGGAAGCCGCCCTCGAACTCGGCGAGCGTGCGGCGGCCGGAGAGGTTGCCGTCGGCGCCGACGTCGAAGGCGGTGAGGCGTCCCGGGACAGAGCGGGTCTCCGCCACGATCAGCGTCGAGCCGTCGGGGCTGACGGCGATGCCGTTCGGGAACCAGAGGTCCTCGGCGACGGCGCGGGCGGAGCCGTCGGGCTCGACCGCGATCAGCACCGTCGGGTGGGGCGGGTCGGGCGGCGCCGAGGCGTCGCCGTAGTTGCCGACGTAGGCGCGACCCGCGGAGTCGACGAACATGTCGTTGCAGTGCCACTCGGCGAGCGCCGAGAGGTCGGCGTGCTGGCGCGTCTCGCCGTCCTCGATCCGCAGCACTCGGCGGTCGTGCTGGGAGACGACCAGGGGCGTGCCGTCGGGCAGGAAGCCCAGCCCGGACGGGCCCTCGGGCACCGCCGCGACCGTCTCCGGCTCTCCCCCCGGGACCAGCCGCAGGACCCGGTGGTCGTGCATGTCGGAGAACCAGACGGCGCCGTCGTGCCACCGCACTCCCTCGGGAAACGTGAGGCCCTCGGCGAGCACCTCTGAGCTGGTCGTCATCGCTCCTCCCAGTTTGACGAAAGGTCGGTCCTAGGTTATAAACCAAGCGAGCGCTTGGTCAAGTCATGAGCCCCGTCGAGTCCACCCAGCCCGCCGCCGCCGAAGCCCTCGGCCTCGAGCTCGGCCACCGCCGCGTCAGCTACGGCACCGACGAGGCGATCCTCTACGCGTTGGCGGTCGGGGCCCGCGCCACCGAGCTCGACCTGATCTTCGAGCGCGACCTGCGGGTGCTGCCGACCTTCGTCCTGCCGCAGTGCCTGTGGGCCGCCGACGAGCTCGGCTCGCGCGACTTCTTCTCGGCCACCAACGCCCTGCAGGCCGGCCAGCGGCTGGAGGTCTTCGAGCCGCTGCCGAAGGCCGGCACGATCGAACTGGACGGCCGGGTCACCGCCGTCTGGGACAAGGGCTCGGCGGCGCTCTACGAGATCGAGGTCTCCTCGCCCAGCTTCCGTGCCGTCACCTCGGTCTTCGCCCCCGACCGCGGCGGCTGGGGCGGCGAGCGCGGCCCCTCGGCGCTGCCCGACCCCGAGGGCGAGCCGAGCGCCCAGGGCGCCGTCGAGACCTCGACCGAGCAGGCGGTCCTCTACCGCCTCACGGGCGACAAGCACCTGATCCACGTCGATCCCGAGGCGGCGGCGGCGATCGGGCAGCCGCGGCCGATCCTGCACGGGCTCTGCACGCTCGGCTTCGCCGTCCGCGAGCTGGCCGCCCTGTTCGGCCGCCATCCCTGCGACCTGCGCGGGCTCGACGTCCGCTTCGCCGCCCCCGTCCTGCCCGGCGACCGGCTCGAGGTGCGGGCCTGGGAGCCCGACGACGACGGCGCGGTCCCCTTCGCCGTGGCGACGCCGCGGGGCCTCGCCCTGCGCGGCGGCCGGGTGCGCTTCGAGTGACCCGGCGCCGCCGATCCCCCGACCCCCAGAGGAGATGAGCCCGTGCCAGAGGATGCCGTAGTAGTAGCCGCCGTCCGCACCCCGATCGGCCGCGCCGGCAAGGGCTCGCTGGCCGAGATGCGCGGCGACGACCTCGCCGCGATCGCCGTCCGCGCCGCCCTCGACGCGGTGCCGCAGCTGGACCCGGCCGAGGTCGAGGACCTGATGATGGGCTGCGGCCAACCGGCCGCCGAGCAGGGCTTCAACATCGCCCGCGTCACGGCGATCCTGGCCGACCTCCCGCACCTGCCCGGGGTCACCGTCAACCGCTACTGCTCCTCCTCGCTGCAGACGGTCCGCATGTCCACCCACGCGATCCGCGCCGGCGAGGGCGAGTGCTTCATCGCCGCCGGCACCGAGTCCTGCAGCCACTTCGACAAGGGCAACGCCGACCGCGTCCCGGACACCAAGAACCCGCGCTTCGCCGCGGCGCAGGAGCGCACGGCCCGCCGCGCCGAGGGCGGCGCCGAGCCCTGGGCGCCGGCCGCGGGCCTTCCCGACGTCTACATCCCGATGGGGGAGACGGCCGAGAACGTCGCCGAGCTCGAGGACGTCTCCCGCGCGGAGATGGACGAGTTCGCCGCCCGCTCCCAGCAGCTCGCCGTCGCCGCCCAGGAGCGCGGCCACTTCGACGCCGAGATCGTCCCGGTGACGACGCCCTCGGGCGAGCTGGTCGGCCGCGACGACGGCCCGCGTCCCGGCACCACCGTCGAGCGCCTCGCCGAGCTGAAGCCCGTCTTCCGTCCCGACGGCCGCGTCACCGCCGGCAACGCCTGCCCGCTCAACGACGGCGCCGCCGCGACGATCGTCACCAGCCGCTCCTTCGCCGAGCGCCACCAGCTGCAGCCGCTGGCCCGGATCGTCGCCACCGGCGTCTCCGCGGTCGACCCCGAGATCATGGGAATGGGCCCGGTCGGCGCCAGCCAGGCCGCCCTCGCCCGCGCCGGGATGACGATCGACGACGTCGACCTGGTCGAGATCAACGAGGCCTTCGCCGCCCAGGTGATCCCCAGCGCCCGCGAGCTCGGCATCGAGTGGGACAAGCTCAACGTCAACGGCGGCGCCATCGCCCTCGGTCACCCCTTCGGCATGACCGGCGCCCGCATCCTCACCACCCTCCTCAACAACCTCCGCGAGCGCGACACCACGATCGGCCTGGAGACGATGTGCGTCGGCGGCGGCCAGGGCATGGCCCTGATCCTCGAGCGCCTCCGCTGACGACCGCCGTTCCGCTGTGACTTTGCTCGCCATAGCGGCGCAAAGTCACAGCGGAACTGGTGGGTTGGGTGGGTTGGGGGAGAACTTGGGTATTGCTGTTACTTGGCTCCCCATAGCTGAGTCAAGTAACAGCGGAGGCGGGGTTTGGCGGGTGGCTGGGGAGCGGGCTGAGCAGCAGCATGGCGTGATCTCTCGAAGCCAGCTGCGCGATTTCGGGATGGGAGAGCGGGCCATCGACTTCGCCATCGCGCACAGTCGGCTCTTCCCCGTGTTTCGCGGTGTCTACGGTGTTGGTCATGGGCCGCTTGGACGGCGGGGCTGGCTGCGGGCAGCGGTGCTCGCTTGCGGTCCCGGCGCGCTCGTGTCCCATGGCACCGCGGCTTCGCTCCTCGGTCTTTGGGAGACCGAGCCGCGGCTCATCGACGTGATCGCGCCGGTGCAGATGGGACGTGGGATTGCCGGCATCCGTCGCCGCCATGTGCCACTGCCGATTCCGCGAGACCGGTGGCTGTACGACCTGGTTCCCTGCACGAGTCCGTCCCGCACCATCGTCGACGTCGCGGGCATGGTGCGCGAGCTGTCGCTCCGGCAGACGGTGGAGGAGGCTGCCGTGCGTGGCATGCTCAATCTGCCCGAGATCGACGCAATTCTCGCCGGTCCAAGGCGTCGCGGAAGCCCACGGCTCAGGCTGATACTCGAGGACTGGCGGCGCTATCCCGCGGCGATGCGCATCCGCAGTCGTTTGGAGGCGAGGCTGTTGCCTCTCCTGACGCAATGGAGTCTCCCGATCCCCCGAGTCAACGAGAACCTCGTCCTCGACGAGTACAGCTACGAGATCGATTTCCTATGGCAACGCCAGCGGCTGGTGATCGAAACCGACGGACGCAAATACCACGACCACCCCCTCGCGCGAGCACGCGACAGTCGCCGCAATCACGTCCTCCGCACCCATGGTTACGAGGTGCGGCGGCTCTCCTGGGACGACCTCGAACACCGGCAGCGGCAGGTGAAGATGGAGCTATCCCGGCTTCTGGGATGTCGGGGAGACACCTGCCGCCGTTCTCCGCTGTGACTTTGCTCGCCATAGCGGCGCAAAGTCACAGCGGAACACCGGCGGCGCGCTCGCGGAGCTCGCGCTTGAGGACCTTGCCGGCGGCGTTGTGGGGGAGCTCGGCGACGAAGGCGACGCGGCGGGGGACCTTGAAGTTGGCGAGGCGGTCGCGGCAGGCGGCGATCAGGTCCTCCTCGTTCAGGTCGCTGCCGGGGCGGGTGACTACGTAGGCGAGGCCGACTTCGCCGAGGCGCTCGTCGGGGGTGCCGACGACGGCGCACTCGACCACCTCCTCGAAGCCGAGGATCGCGTTCTCGACCTCGGCCGGGTAGACGTTGAAGCCGCCGACGGTGAGCATGTCCTTGAGCCGGTCGGTGATCGTCAGGTTGCCGCCCTCGTCGAGGTGGCCGACGTCGCCGGTGTGGAACCAGCCGTCGGGCTCGATCGCCTTGCGGGTCGCCTCCTCGTCGTCGAGGTAGCCGAGCATCACGTTGGGGCCGCGGACCTGGATCTCACCCTCCTCGCCGGGGGCGAGCCCGTTGCCGTCGCGGTCGGCGACCCGCACCTCGAACTCGGCGGTCGGACGGCCCGCGGTGTGGGAGATCGTCTCGGCGTCGTCGCCGGAGCGGCACATCGTCACCACCACCGCCTCGGTCAGCCCGTAGGCGGTGATCACCAGGTCTAAGCTGAGCTCCCGCCACATCCGCTCGACCAGCGTCACCGGGACCGTCGCCGAGCCGGTCACCGCCAGCCGCAGCGAGGAGAGGTCGCGCTCCTCGCGCCCCGGGTAGGCGAGCAGCATCTGGAAGATCGTCGGCGGCCCGGGCAGGATCGTCACCCGGTCGCGCTCGATCGTCGCCACCGCGTCGTCGAGGTCGAAGGTGATCTGCGGCACGATCGCCGCCCCGTGCAGCAGGCAGACCACCCAGCCGGCCTTGTAGCCGAAGGTGTGGAAGAAGGGCGCGACGATCATGTAGACGTCCTCGTCGCCGACCTCGGCGCACTCGGCCCAGGCCTCGGCCACCGCGATCGTCTGCCGGTGCGCCGACATCGCCCCCTTCGGCCGCCCGGTCGTCCCCGAGGTGAAGAGGATGTCGGCGATGTCGTCGGGACCGACCGCCTGCCGGCGCGCCACCGCGGCGGCGGGGTCGACCTCCTCGCCCCGCGCCAGGAACTCCTCCCAGCGCACCACCGCGGCCTCGCCCGCGTCGCCGCCCTCGATCGGCACCCGCACGACCAGCGAGAGCGCCGGCAGCGCCCCCACCGGGCGCCCCTCGTCGGCCTCCCCGCCGGCCTCGCGCAGCACCTCCAGGTAGTCGTTGCCGAGGAAGCCGTCGGGGAGGAAGAGGACCCGGGCCGAGGTGCGCTCGAGGATGTCGAGCGCTTCGGCGCCGGTGAAGCGGGTGTTGAGGGTGACCAGGGAGGCCCCGCTGGCGTGGACCGCCAGCGCCGCGACGATCCAGTGGTGCGTGTTCGGCGACCAGACGCAGACCCGGTCGCCGGGCTCGATCCCGGCCGCCATCAGGCTGCGCTGGGCCCGCTCGACCAGTTCCGCCAGCTCCGCGTAGGTGAGCGTGGTCTCTCCGTCGATCACCGCGGTGCGGTCGGCGTGGCGGCGCGCGGACTGCTCCAGCAGGGCGGGCAGGGTTTGGGGGCGACCGCTCAAATCTCTCTCCTCATCCACGAAACCAAGCAGTTGCTTGGTAGAGTATCGAAACCATCCGCCTCAGGGGCAATGCTTCGGGTCGGAAACACGACGTCACCGCGCGACGAGGACGGGATCGGGGAAGCCATGCCAAGCAATCGCAAGACCGCAACGAAAAGCAGGAAAACGACTGCTTCCGGCAAGGCTGCGACGCCGAAACGGGGCAAGAAAGCTGGCCGCGGGGCCGAGAACGGGGCCGAGCCGGTCCGCCAGAACGAGCTCCTCCAGATCGCCGCCGACCTCTTCGCCGACCGCGGCTACAACGCCACCACGGTCCGCGACATCGCCGACGAGGCGGGGATCCTCTCCGGCAGCCTCTACCACCACTTCGACTCCAAGGAGTCGATGATCGACACGATCCTCTCCAGCTTCATCGAGCAGACCCTGTCCCAGTACGAGGCGGTGGTCGCCGAGGGCAAGGGTCCGACCGAGACCTTCGAGGGCCTCGTCCGTGCTTCTCTGGACTCGATGGTCGACAGCCGCTCGGCGATCCTCATCTACCAGAACGAGGCTCGCTTCCTGGCCGTGCAGCCGCGCTTCTCCTACCTGCGCGACGCCCACCGCCGCTTCGAGCGGATCTGGACCGACGTGCTCAAGGACGGGATCGCCGCCGGCGAGTTCCGCGACAGCATCGATCCCAAGCTCGTCTACCGCCTGATCCGCGACACGGTCTGGGCGGCGCCCCGCTGGTACCGCCCGGGCGGCTCGCTGAAGCCGGCGCGGATCATCGACCAGTACACCGCCGTCCTGATCGACGGCGTCGCGAAGCACTAGCCCGGGCCTACTCGCCGCTGCGCTGAGCGTCGCGCATCGAGCGCGCGTCCTGGCCGGCGAGCGAGTCGCCGCTCGCCTCGGCGTTGTGGGCGTGGGCGACGTGGTGGAGGGCGAAGGCGGCGTCGACGCCGGCGCGCAGGCCCATCAGGTCCTCGGCCTGGTTGACCGCCATCTTGGTCAGGGCGAGGCCGAGGCGGGGCATCTCGGCGATCTTCTCGGCCAGCGCCAGGGTCTGGTCCTCGAGCTCGGCGCTGGGGACGACGCGGTTGACCATGCCCAGCTGCAGCGCCCGCTCGGCGCCGACCCGCTCACCAGTGAAGAGGAACTCCTTGGCGAAGCGCGGTCCCATCACCCAGGGGTGGGCGAAGTACTCGACGCCGGGGATCCCCATCCGCAGCACCGGGTCGGCGAAGAAGGCGTCCTCGCCGGCGACGATCAGGTCGCAGGACCAGGCCAGCATCAGCGCCCCGGCCACGCAGGCACCCTGGACCGAGGCGATCGTCGGCTTCGGCAGCTCGCGCCAGCGCCGGCACATCCCCAGGTAGACCTCGGACTCGCGGGCGATCCGGCCCTCGGCGCCCGGCTGGCCGACGTGGTCCCACCACATCGAGGCGCGGCGCGGGAAGAACTTGTCGACGTCGCGACCGGGGCTGCCGATGTCGTGGCCGGCCGAGAAGCGCTCGCCGGTGCCGGCGAGGACGATGACCTTGATCTCTTCGTCCGCGGCGGCCGCCGCGAAGGCGTCGTCGAGCGCGTAGGTCATCGCCGAGTTCTGGGCGTTGCGGTACTGCGGCCGGTTCATCCGCACGATCCCGACCGCGCCGCGCCGCTCGGTTGTCACCACCTGCTCGTTCTCGCTCATGCTGCCTCCTCGTTCAGTCCCAGCGCCGCGCCGACTCGCGCGCGCTGCCATTCGGCGTCGCCCCAGGTCCGGGAGCTGGCCCAGACCCGCTTGGCGAACAGGTGCAGGTCGTACTCGGTCGTGTAGGCGATCGCGCCGTGGACCTGCAGCGCCGTCGCCGCCACCCGCTCGGCCGCCTCGGAGGCGAGCGCCTTGGCCATCGCCACGTCGCGGCTCGCCGACGCCGCGCCGGCGTCCAGCGACCAGGCCGCGCGCAGCACCGCCGGCGCCGCGAACTCGAGGGCTAGCAGGGCGTCGGCGAGGTGGTGCTTGACCGCCTGGAAGGTCCCGATCGCGACCCCGAACTGGCGCCGCTCCTTGACGTACTCGGTGCTCAGCGCCAGCAGGGTGCGGCCGAGCCCGACCAACTGGGCGGAGCTGCCGAGGGCACCGCGGTCCCAGGCGGCGGCGCGCTGGGCGGGGGAGAGGTCGAGCACGGTGCCGGCGGTCGCCCCGTTGGCCGAGGCTCCCGCTCCCGTGACGCGTCCCAGCACCCGGCCCCCGTCGATCGAATCGACCGGGGTGGCGGCATCGGCTGGCAGGAGGCGGAGCTCCTCGCCTGGCCCGTCGCCGAGCAGCAGCGCGTCGGCGACCCCGGCGAACGGGACCAAGCCGGAGCCGTCGAGCGAGGCGGCGACCAGAACCTCGCCCTCGATCGTCCGCGCCAGCAGCTCACCGGTCTCGCCGCCCGCCGCTCCATCGGCCTCGGCCAGCAGCGGCGCCGCCACGAAGGCGGTCTCCGCCAGCGGCAGCGGCAGCGCCACCCGGCCCGCTTCCTCGAGCAGCGGTACCGCGTCGCAGGCGCCGAGCCCGAGGCCGCCGGCGGACTCGGGCACCGCGGCGCCGAGCACGCCCATCTCGGCCAGCTTCGCCCAGACGCCGCGCACCCGCCCCGGGTCGGCCGCGGCGCCCGGCCAGCCGGCCCGCACCGCGGCGGGCGGGCACTCGCGCTGCAGCAGCTCGCGGACCGCCTCCCGCAGCGCCGCCTGGTCCTCGCTCAGGGCGAATCGCATCGCGTCCTCACTTCCTCGGCAGGCCGAGCACCCGCTCGGCGACGATGTTGCGCTGGATCTCGTTGGTGCCCGCGTAGATCGGCCCGGCGAGGGCGAAGAGGAAGCCGCGGCTCCAGGGCCCGTCGACCTCGGCCTCCGGCCCGAGCAGGTCGAGCGCCGTCTCCTGCAGGCGGATGTCCAGCTCCGACCAGAACAGCTTGTTGAGGCTCGACTCGGCACCGGGCGAACCGCCCGTGGCGATCTTCGTCACCTGCTGCAGGGTGAACAGCTGGTAGGCCTCGGCCTCGATCCAGGCTCGCGCCACCCGGTCGCGCCGCCCTCCGCTCGCCATCGCCGGCCGTTCCTCGGCCAGCTCGACCAGCCGCTCGGCGGCGGAGAGGAACCGCCCCGGCGAGCGCAGCGTCAGGCCGCGCTCGGACCCGGTCGTCGCCATCGCCACCCGCCAGCCCTCGCCGACCTCGCCGATCGCGGCCTCGTCGGGCACGAAGGCGTCCTCGAGGAACACCTCGGCGAAGCCCTCGTCGCCGTCCAAGCGCTCGAAGCCGCGCACGCTGACGCCCGCGGCGTCGAGCGGGACCATGAAGTAGGTGAGCCCGCGGTGGCGCTCGCTCTCCGGGTCGGTCCGGAAGAGCCCGAACATGTGGGTGCAGAAGGCGCCGCGCGTGGTCCAGGTCTTCTGCCCGGTCAGCCGCCAGCCGCCCCCCGCCTCGTCGCGCACCGCCCGGCTCTTGGTCGCCGCCAGGTCGCTGCCCGCGCCCGGCTCCGACCAGCCCTGGCACCAGAGGTCCTCGGCCGCCGCCATCCGCGGCAGCACCCGGTCCTGCTGCGCGGGCGTCCCGAACTCGAACAGGGTCGGGGCGAGCAGGAAGATCCCGTTCTGGGTCACCCGCATCGGCGCCCCCGCCCGGTAGTACTCCTCCTCGAAGATCAGCCACTCCCAGAGCGAGGCGTCGCGCCCGCCGTAGGCCTCCGGCCACGAGACCACGGCCCAGCGCGCCTCATGGAGCCGCTTCTCCCACTCGAGGTGCTCGGCGAACCCCGCCGCGGTGTCGCCCGACCCCAGCCCGTGCGGGACGTTGGCCTCGAGCCACTCGCGCGCCTCGGCGCGGAACGCCTCCTCGGCCTCGCTGTAGGTCAGGTCCACCGGCTCAGGCCTCCTTGCCGCTCTCGCCCTCTTTGCCGAACTCGTCGCGGACCCGGTCGGCGACGCCGCTGAGGTTGAGCTCGAAGGTGAAGCCCTGCTCGTAGCGGTAGCTCTCCTTGACGTCCCAGAGGTCGATCCCGTTCAGGGACTCCTTGGCGGCTCGGATCACGGTCGGGTCCTTGGCGGCGATCTCGGCCGCAACCGCCAGCGCCGCCTCGCGCAGCCGCTCGCGCGGCACCACCTGCAGGACCGAGCCGAAGGCGTGCAGCTCGGCCGCCGTCGCCGTCGCCGAGGTGTACATCATCGCCCGCGCCTTGTGCTGGGGGACGAGGCGGGAGAGGTGGGTGGCGGCCCCGAGGGCGCCGCGGTCGACCTCGGGCAGGCCGAAGGTGGCGTCCTCGCTGGCGACGACGACGTCGGCGTTGCCGGTCAGCCCGATCCCGCCGCCGAGGCAGAAGCCCTGCACGGCGGCGATCACCGGCACCGCGCACTCGTAGACCGCCGCGAAGGCGGCCGCGCAGCCGCGGTTGGCGCCGATCAGCGCCGGCTGTCCCTGCCGCTGGATCTCCTTGATGTCGACGCCGGCGTTGAAGCCGCGCCCCTCGGCGCGCAGGACGACCACCCGGACCGCCTCGTCCTCGCCAAGCTCGCGCAGCACCCGGGCCAGCTCGAACCAGCCGGCGACCGGCAGCGCGTTGACGGGCGGGTAGTCGACGACGACCTCGGCGACGCCGTCCTCGCCAACGGTGGAAGCGATGCTCATCCGATCCTCCTCATGGGTGCTGGCTGCTGACGGAGACGACCTCGCCGGTCAGGTACGACGAGTAGTCGCTGGCGAGGAAGACGATCGCGGTCGCGACCTCCCAGGGCTCGGCGGCGCGGCCGAAGGCCTCGCGGCGGGCCAGCTCCTCGAGCAGCTCCGGCGTCGTCGTCTTCTCGAGGTGCTCGTGGACGGCGATGCTGGGGGAGACCGCGTTGACGCGGACGCCGCTGCCGGCGACGTCCATCGCCGCGCACCGGGTCAGCGCCATCACCCCGGCCTTGGCGGCGGCGTAGTGCGCCTGGCCGGCCTGGGCGCGCCAGCCGACCACCGAGGCGTTGTTGACGACGACGCCGCGGCCGCGCCCGACCATGTGGCGCAGCGCCGCCCGGGTGCAGCGGAAGGTCCCCTTCAGGGTGACGTCGAGGACCGCGTCCCATTCCTCGTCGCTCATCTCGACCACGCTCGCTTCGCCGCCCAGCCCGGCGTTGTTGACGAGCACGTCGATCCCGTCGAGCGCCGCCGCGGCCTCGTCGACCAGCCGCTGCACGTCGCTCTCGACGGTGACGTCGCAGGGGACCGCGGCCGCCGCCTCGACGCCGGTCTCCTCCGCCAGCCGCTCCGCGGCCTCGGCGAGGCGGCGCTCGTGGCGGTCGCCGATCACGACCCGCGCCCCCTCTTCGGCGCAGCGCCGCGCCGTCGCGAAGCCGATCCCGGTGCCTGCGGCAGCGGTGACGAGGACCGACTTGCCGTTCAGCAGGCCATGTCCGCGGGGCGGGGTGGGGGCGGTCTCAGGCCTCTCAGGCACGCGGCACCAGCTCCTCTCCTGCGAGCCGGCACTGCGTCGCGCCGGTCGCGTCGCTTGCAGAGGGAATGGTGGCAGCCGCGCTCTCCATCGCTGGGATCACGCTAGCTAACCTAGCAAGCGCTTGCTAGGATGCCAACGGAGGAACTGGTCATCCGGATCCAGGGTCCCAACCCGCGACATGGCCAGGCGCGGCGCGCTGGTGCCCCCCTCGCCGGGCGCGTCGCGCTGGCCAGCGGGTACGCGGGGCATCTCCATCGACCGAGCCGACGAAGGGAGCAGCGATGTCCACCGAGCTGATCGATTCCCACCTCCACCTCTGGGACCTCTCGTCCAACCAGTGGTACCCGGCGATGCAGGGGACCGACGCCTCGAAGCCGTTCGAGAGCCTCGGCGACGTCACCCGCATGGCCCGGGACTTCCTCGTCCCGGAGCTGCGCGAGGAGCTCGCCGCCGCCGACGCCGAGCTGCTCGGCGTCGTCCACATCAGCGCCGCCAGCGCTCCCCGTACCCACGTCGACGAGGCCCGTTGGCTCGACGGCCTGCTCGACGAGCTCGGCGTCCCCGCGGTCACCGTCGGCGCTTTCGAAGCGACCCAGTCCCGGGCCGAGATGGAGGCCGACCTCGACGCTCAGAACCAGGCCGGCCGCCTGCGCGGCGGCCGCGTCCTCACCGGGCTCGACCCCGACTCCGCCGCCGCCGCCGACCTCTGCGCCCTGCTCGAGGAGCGCCACCTGGTCTTCGACATGGTCGCCCAGCCCAGCGCCGCCACCGAGTTCTGCGCCCTCCTCGAGCGCTTCCCCGAGCTCGACGTCGCCCTCGAGCACGCCGGCTGGCCGGAGGCCACCGACGCCGCCGCGGAGGCCGCCTGGCGCGACTCGCTCGAGCGCTTCGCGGCGCTGCCCAACGTCAGCTGCAAGCTCTCCGGCCTCGGCATGGCCACCCACTCGCTGGCGGCGGCGACGCTGCGGCCCTGGATCGAGGGCTGCCTCGAAGCCTTCGGCGCCGACCGTTGCCTGTTCGGGAGCAACTTCCCGGTCGAGGCGATGTACGGGACCTACGCCGAGCTGCTGGCCTCGGTCCATGCCGTCACCGACGCCCTCCCGGAGGCCGAGCAGCGCGCCCTCTACGTCGACAACGCCCGGCGCCTCTACCGGCTGTGATCTCGGCGCTCGGGGACCGCGTCCCGGCGATCGCCGCCGACGCCTGGGTCCACCCGACGGCGACGATCGTCGGCGACGTCGAGATCGGCGCCGGCAGCAGCGTCTGGCCCGGTGCCGTCCTGCGCGGCGACTTCGGGGCGATCCGGATCGGCGAGCGGACCAGCATCCAGGACAACGCCGTGATTCACGCGGCTCCCTGGGCACCGACCGCGATCGGCAGCGACTGCGTCGTCGCCCACCTCGCCTTCGTCGAGACGGCGACGATCGAGGACCTCTGCATGGTCGCCTCGGGGGCCCTGGTCCTGCCCGGGGCGACGATGCGCAGCGGCTCCACGGCCGCCGCCGGCGCCGTGCTCGCCAAGAGCATCGAGGTGCCGGCCGGCCACCGCGCCCAGGGCGTGCCGGCCGAGATCGTCGCCGCCGACCATCCCGACCGCGAGTACATCGCCCGCGGCGCCGCCAACTACGCGGCGATGGCGGCCGAGTACGCCCGCCAGGGGATCGGCTCCACCGGCGCCACGATCGCCGCCGGCCTTGACTTGGCGCGCCGGGAAAACTAGCCTGTGTTCCGACCAAGCGCTTGCTTGTTCAAGAGAGCGAAGGGAAAGCCGGAGAGATGCCCGACAAGCAGATGACCGAGGAGCAGGTCGTCGCCGAGCTCAGCTCGGGGATGACAATCGGGATCGGCGGCTGGGGCTCGCGCCGCAAGCCGATGTCGCTGGTCCGGGCGATCGCCCGCTCGGAGCTGCGCGACCTCACCGTGGTCGCCTACGGTGGCCCCGACGTCGGCCTGCTCTGCGCGGCCGGCAAGGTGCGCCGGCTGATCTACGGCTTCGTCTCGCTCGACTCGATCCCGCTCGACCCGCACTTCCGCGCCGCCCGTCAGGCCGGCGCGATCGAGTCGGTCGAGTACGACGAGGGGATGCTCTACTGGGGCCTCTACGCGGCCGCCAACCGGGTCTCCTTCCTGCCGATGCGGGCCGGCCTCGGCTCCGGGGTGATGACCACCAACCCGGAGCTGCGCACCGTCGTCTCCCCTTACGACGGCGAGGAGCTGGCGGCGATGCCGGCGCTGCGCCTCGACGCCGCGCTGGTCCACCTCAACCGGTCCGACGCCCAGGGCAACGCCCAGTACCTCGGGCCCGACCTCTATTTCGACGACCTCTTCTGCCGCGCCGCCGACCGCGCCTACGTCTCCTGCGAGCGGGTCGTCGAGAGCGAGGAGCTGCTCGCCGGCGCCCACCCCTCGACGGTGCGGATCGACCGCTCGCTGGTCCGCGGCGTCGTCGCCGCTCCCAACGGCGCCCACTTCACCTCCTGCGTCCCGGACTACGGCCGCGACGAGCACTTCCAGCGGGCCTACGTCGAGGCCGCCGCCGACCCCGAGCGCTGGGCCGCCTTCCGCGCCGAGTTCCTGGAGGGCGACGAGCGCGCCTACCAGGATGCCGTCGCCGAGCGCGGTCGTCGTTTGTCCCGGATAGCGGTACAAACGACGACCGCACCCGAGGGCACAGCCCGATGAGCGAGCTGGCCACCGCCGAGGCGACCCGCGCCGAGGTCTGCGCCGTCGCCTGCGCCGAGGCCTGGCGCGACGCCGGCGAAATCCTCGCCAGCCCGATCGGGATCGTCCCGACCGTCGGCGCCCGCCTCGCCCGCGCGACCTTCTCGCCGGAGCTGCTGCTCACCGACGGCGAGGCGATGCTGGCGGCCGGCACCTGGCCGCTCGGCGAGCAGCCCACGACCCACGAAGGCTGGTTGCCCTACCGGGCGGTGCTCGAGGTCGCCTGGGGAGGTCGTCGGCACGTGATGATGATGCCGAGCCAGATCGACCCTCACGGCAATGCCAACATCTCCTTCATCGGCGATGACTACCAACGGCCCGTCGCGCAGCTGCTCGGCGTGCGTGGCGCGCCCGGCAACACCGTGAACCACCCGACCAGCTACTGGCTGCCGCGCCACGGCGCCCGTGCCCTGGTCCCGCACGTCGACATGGTCTCCGGCGTCGGCTACGACTCGGCCGCCGCAGCCGGGCCGGCCGCCGAGCGATTCCTCGACCTGCGCCGCGTCGTCACCAACCTCGCCGTCTTCGACTTCGGCGGCCCCGAGCGGACGATGCGGCTGCTTTCGCTGCACCCCGGGGTCGAGCGGACCGCGGTCGAGGAGGCGACCGGGTTCGAGCTCGCCGTCGCCGACGAGGTCGCCGAGACGCGCCTTCCCAGCGAGGAAGAGTTGCGCCTGATTCGCGAGGTGATCGATCCGGGCGGTTTGCGCGACCGCGAGGTGCGGGTATGACCGAGGTCCGGCCGGCCGTGCACACGCCTCTCTGCGACCTCTTCGGGATCCGCCACCCCATCGTCCAGACCGGGATGGGCTACGTCTCCGATGCCCGCCTCACCGCCGCCACCTCGGCTGCCGGCGGTCTCGGCATCCTCGCCGGGGCGACGATGGGCCAGGGCGAGCTGGAGGACGCCATCGCCACGATCAAGGAGCGCACCGAGGAGCCCTTCGGGGTCAACCTGCGCGCCGACCACCCCGAGGTGAACGCCTTCGTCGAGGTGCTGATCCGCGAGCGGGTCAAGGTCGCCTCCTTCGCCCTGGCGCCGCGGCCAGAGCTGATCGCCCGGCTCAAGGAGGGCGGCCTGCTGGTCGTCCCCTCGATCGGCGCCCGTCGCCACGCCGAGAAGGTCGCCGCCTGGGGCGTCGACGCGATTGTCGTGCAGGGCGCCGAGGGCGGCGGTCACACCGGCCAGGTCCCGACCAGCCTGCTGCTGCCGCAGGTGGCCGACGCGGTCGACATCCCGGTGATCGGCGCCGGTGGCTTCTTCGACGGCCGCGGCCTGCTCGCCGCCCTCGCCTACGGCGCCGACGGCATCGCGATGGGCACCCGCTTCCTGCTCACCGAGGAGAGCCCCGTCGCCGAGTCGGTCAAGCGCCGCTACCTGGCCGCCTCGGTCCTCGACGCGGTCGTCACCGAGCAGGTCGACGGCGTCCCGCAGCGGGTCCTGCGGGGCGGCCCGGTCGACCGGCTCGAGCGCTCCAACCCGCTCAGCCGCCTCGCCCGCGCCGGTCGCAACGCGGTCGCCTTCCGGCGCCTCTCCGGCTCCTCCTGGCCCGACCTGGTCCGCGAGGGCCTGGCGACGAAGCGCTCGCGGGAGCTGAGCTGGAGCCAGGTGGTGATGGCGGCCAACGCGCCGATGCTCTACCGGGCCGGCCTCCACGAAGCTCGCGAGGACGTCGGCATCGCCGCCAGCGGCCAGGTCGTCGGCCTGATCGACGACGTCCCCAGCTGCGCGGAGCTGATCGACCGGATCGTCGCCGAAGCGGCGGCGGTGCTGAGGAGGCTCGATGAGCGGATTGGTTGAGGGACGGGTGGCGATCGTCACCGGGGCCGGCCAGGGGCTGGGCCGGGCGCATGCCCTGGCGCTGGGCGCGGCCGGTGCCGACGTGGTCGTCAACGACGTCGGCGCGGCGGCCGAGGAGGTCGCCGAGGCGATCGTCGCCGCGGGCGGCTCGGCGATCCCGGTTGCCGCCGACGTCTCCTCCTGGGGCGACGCCGAGCGCCTCGTCGCCGCTGCGGTCGAGCGGTTCGGCCGCCTCGACGCGCTCGTCAACAACGCCGGCATCGTCCGCGACCGGATGCTCGTCTCGATGAGCGAGGCGGAGTGGGACGACGTCCTCCGGGTCAATCTCAAGGGCCACTTCGCGCCGCTGCGCCACGCCGCCGCCCACTGGCGCGAGCGCGCCAAGGCCGGGGAGGACGTGCAGGCGCGCGTCGTCAACACCAGCTCCGGCGCCGGCCTGCTCGGCAGCGTCGGCCAGGGCAACTACGCCGCCGCCAAGGCCGGCGTCGCGGCGATGACCCTGATTGCCGCCGCCGAGCTGGGCCGCTACGGCGTCACCGTCAACGCGATCGCCCCGGCGGCGCGGACGCCGATGACCGCGGAGGTCTTCGCCGCGCAGATGAAGGCGCCCGCGGAGGGCTTCGACGCGATGGACCCGGCCAACGTCTCGCCGCTGGTGGTCTGGCTGGCCAGCGCCGCCTCCGGCGCCGTCAACGGTCGCGTCTTCGAGGTCGAAGGCGACGTCGTCGGGCTGATGGATGGCTGGCAGTTCGGGCCGCGCGCCCGCGCCGGCGGCCGCTGGGACCCGGCCGACCTCGGCGAAGCGGTGACCGAGCTGATCGAGGAGGCGCCGGCCCCGGCGCCCGTCTACGGAGCCTGAGCGAGTGACCGAGGCCTTCATCGTCGACGCATTCCGCACCCCGGTCGGCCGCCGCGGCGGCGGCCTCGCCGAGGTCCACCCGGCCGACCTCGGCGCCCACGTCCTCAAGGCGCTGGTCGACCGCACAGACATCGACCCCAGCGCCGTCGACGACGTCGTCTTCGGCTGCGTCGACACGATCGGGCCGCAGGCGGGCGACGTCGCCCGCAGCTGCTGGCTCGCCGCCGGCCTGCCGGAGTCGGTGCCGGGGGTGACGATCGACCGCCAGTGCGGCTCCTCCCAGCAGGCGATCCACTTCGCCGCCCAGGGGGTGATGAGCGGCACCCAGGACCTCGTCGTCGCCGGCGGCGTCCAGCAGATGAGCGCGATCCCGATCTCGGCGGCGATGACCGCCGGCGAGCAGTTCGGCTTCGGCGATCCCTTCTCGGGCTCGGTCGGCTGGCGCGAGCGCTACGGGGAGCAGGAGATCTCGCAGTTCCGTGCCGCCGAGCTGATCGCCCAGCGCTGGGAGATCGGCCGCGAGGAGATGGAAGCCTTCGCCCTGGAGAGCCACCGGCGTGCCGTCGCGGCGATCGACGCCGGTCACTTCGGCAACGAGATCGTGCCCCTCGCCGGCGTCGAGGTCGACGAGGGGCCACGCCGCGAGGCCGACGTCGAGAAGATGCGGTCGCTGGCGCCGCTGAGCGAGGGCGGTCGAGTGACGGCCGCCCACGCCAGCCAGATCTCCGACGCCTCGGCAGCGCTGCTGATCGCCTCCGAAGCGGCCCTGAAGCAGCACGACCTGGTCCCGCGGGCGCGCATCCGCCACCTCTCGGTCCGCGGCGACGACCCCGTCTACATGCTGACCGCGCCGATCGCCGCCACCCGCCACGCCCTCGACCGCGCCGGCCTCTCCCTCGAGGAGATCGACCTGGTCGAGATCAACGAGGCCTTCGCGCCGGTCGTGCTCGCCTGGCAGCGCGAGCTCGACGCCGACATGGACAAGGTCAACGTCAACGGCGGCGCGATCGCCCTCGGCCACCCGCTCGGCGCCACCGGGGCGCGGCTGATGACCACCCTGCTCAACGAGCTCGAGCGCCGCGGCGGCCGCTACGGCCTGCAGACGATGTGCGAGGGCGGCGGCCAGGCCAACGTGACCGTCGTCGAGCTGCTCTAGGCGGCACGGCGATGGCTTCGCGCATCGAGGAGGCGGCGTTCGGGCAGCCACCGGACTTCCGCGACCGCCCCGGCGCCGCCCTGGTCAGCGGCGGCAGCGGCGGGCTCGGCGCCGAGATCTGCCGCCTGCTCGCCGCCCGCGGCGCCGACGTCGCCCTCTCTTACCGGGCCCGCCCGGAGGCGGCCGAACGGGTCGTCGCCGAGATCCAGCTGCACGGCAGCGACGCCCAGGCCTGGGAGGCCGACCTCGCCTCGCCCGGCTCGGCGCACGAATTCGGCGAACTGGCGCTGCGCCGCTTCGGCTCGATCCACACCGTCATCCACGCCGCCGGCCCGCACATCCCCCAGGTCCACCTCAGCAAGGTCGAGCCGGCGACCTTCCTCCGCCACCTCGAGGGCGAGGCGGCGGCCTTCTTCAACCTCATCCAACCGCTCCTGCCGGCGCTGCGCGAGAGCAGCGGCTCGGTCGTCGCCGTCACCACCGCGGCGACCCGCCGCTACCCCGTCCGCGACGGCCTCTCGGCGGCGCCGAAGGCGGCGGTCGAGGCGCTCGCCCGCGGGCTCGCCGCCGAGGAGGGCCGCTACGGCGTCCGCGTCAACTGCGTCGGCCCGGGGATGCTCACCGACGGCATGGCCGAGCGCCTGATCGCCTCCGGCGACCTCGACGAGGAGGCCCTCGCCGTCGCCCGGGCGGCGATCCCGCTGCGCCGCTTCGGCCGCGCCGCCGACATCGCCGAGGCGGTCTGCTTCCTCGCCTCCGACCGCGCCGCCTTCGTCAGCGGCCAGATGCTCGACGTCGACGGCGGCTACGCCGCCTAGTAGCTACCAGGACTTCAGGGTCGGCAGCACCTGCTCGGCGAAGCGGGCGACGGTCTCGTAGCCCTCGCCGCGCAGGTCGATCCCCGGGTGGGGGCCGAACAGGACGATGTCGGTGAGGCCGAGGTCGTCGACGAACGGCTTCAGCGTCGCCAGCACCGTCTCGGCGTCGCCGATCAGCTCGTTGGCGCGGTAGGCCTCGGCGGCCGGCTCCAGCCCGTAGTCGAGGTCGGCGTCGCCGATCTCGGCGCGGATCTTGCGGTAGTAGTCCCAGCGGTAGTGGTAGTGGTGCTTGTTGCGCTCCCAGACCGCCTCCGGGTCCTCGTCGGTGACGGTGATCGACCAGGGGTTGGAGACGCTCGTCGCGGCCGGGTCGTGGCCGTTCGCCCGCAGCGCCTCGCGGTAGGCGGCGTGGACCTCGGGGTCGGGGGTCGCCCCGGCCAGGTTGAGCCCGTGGCGGCCGGCCCGCTCGGCCGGCGCCGCCGCGGTCGCCGCCAGCCACAGCGGCGGGTGCGGTTGCTGCAGCGGCTCCGGCTTGACGATCAGGTCGTCGAGCTGGAAGTAGCGGCCGTCGTAGCTGAACCGCTCGCCGGTCCAAGCCAGCTTGAGGATCTCGATCGCCTCCTCCATCCGCGAGGGGCGCGTCTTCGGGTTGAGCCCGAAGGCGAGGTACTCGGCGACCCGGTGGCCGCTGCCGAGGGCGACGTCGAGCCGGCCGCCCGAGAGCTGGTCCAGCACCGCCGTCTCCTGGGCCAGCTGGGCGGGGTGGTGGAGGGGGGCGATGTAGATGTAGGAGCCAACCCGGGCCGTCTCGGTCCGCTCGATCAGCGAGCCGAGGAAGACCGGCATCGAGGGCGCGTAGCCGTCCTCGTTGAAGAAGTGCTCCTGGACCAGCAGCGAGTCGAAGCCCAGCTGCTCGCCCTGCTCGAACAGCCACAGACAGTCCTCGTACAGCTCCCGCCAGGGCTGCGGGCGGTGGGGCGAGTGGCGGATCTCCAGGGTCAGGCCGACGCGCATGCAAACAACCTAGCATTTGTTTGGTTCTGCCGGTCACAGATTGGCGCGCCGATTGGCACCCAATTGGCACTCCCACGTCTTGTTCGGTATGTCGCGACCGCCGAGCATCGGCTGCCAACCGAAGAAAAGGAGGCTGTCGATGGTCTACGCGCTGTTCGGGCGGCTGCACGCCGCCATCGCCAATCGCATTCGCCAGGTCCAGGCCCTGGCCGGGGAGAGGGGCCAGGGCACGGTCGAGTACGTCGGCCTGATCCTGCTGGTCTCGCTGCTGATGGTCGGCATGGTCGCCGCCATGAAGGGCTTCAACGGCAAACAGGGGACCGAGCTCGCCGACGTGATCGTCAACAAGATCAAGGAGGCGGTCGACAAGGTGGCGTTCAAATGAGCGCCCTGGCCAGGGCAAGAAAGGAGAAAAAGGCGACCGCCACCCGAATCCCCCTATCCGCCGATCCCCTCTCTATGCTGTATTCCAGCATGAAGCACAGAACCCAGCTATATCTAGACGACGCCCAGTACCGCTGGCTGCGGCAGCGCGCCGGCAAGTCGGGCAGCATCGCCGCCGTCGTGCGCGAGCTGATCGACGCCGAGCGAGGCCGGCGCGCCGATCCGGCCGCCGACCCGCTGCTCAGCTATCTGGTCGGGGACGCCCCCGCCCGAGGCCGTGAGTCCACCAGCGTCACCACGCTGGACCGCGACCTCTACGGGCGATGAGGTCGGTCTTCGTCGACACCGGCGCCTTCGTCGCGCTCCGCAACTCGGCAGAGGCGGAGCACGCGGAGGCGCGGGCGGCCCTGGCCGACCTCCTTACCGAGGGCGTCTCGCTCTACACCTCGAACTACGTCTTCGCCGAGACCTACACGGCGCTGCTGGTCCGGGTCGGCAGGCGCGAGGCGATCGAGTGGGGGAGGCGCTTCCGCGCCAGCGACGCGATCGAGCTGGTCCGGGTCGAGCCGGGGATCGACGACGACGCCTGGGCGATCCTCGAGCAGCACCGCGACAAGCGGTGGAGCTACGTCGACGCCACCTCGTTCGCGCTGATCGAGCGCGACGGCGGCGGCGAGGCCTTCGCCTTCGACACCGATTTCGCCCAACGGGGACTGCGGGTGGTGCCGGGCGGCTGAGCCGCTCTGCACCCCCGCATGACAGACTCGGCGCCGATGACCCGCTCCCGCAGCTACGACCGCGCTGCCGCCGACCTGCGGCCGGTGACGATCGACCCCGGCTTCGTCGAAACGGCGGCGGGCTCGGCGCTGATCTCGCTCGGCAAAACGCGCGTCATCTGCACCGCCTCGGTCAACGAGACCGTGCCGCGCTGGATGCAGGGACGCGGCAAGGGCTGGGTCACCGCCGAGTACTCGATGCTCCCCGCCTCGACCGGCGACCGCAAGCAGCGCGACATCTCGAAGGGCAAGCAGGACGGGCGCGGGGTCGAGATCCAGCGCCTGATCGGCCGCTCGCTGCGCGTCGTCGTCGACTTCGAAGCGATGGGCGAACGCAGCGTCTACGTCGACTGCGACGTCCTCCAGGCCGACGGCGGCACCCGCTGCGCGGCGATCACGGGCGGCTTCGTCGCCCTCCGCCAGGCCTTCCAGCGACTGATCGACAAGAAGGCCCTGGACCGCATGCCGCTGACCGGCTCGGTCGCCGCGGTCAGCGTCGGCATGGTCGAGGGACGCGCTCTCTGCGACCTCGACTACGGCGAGGACTCGGCCGCCGAAGTCGACGCCAACGTCGTCATGACCGGCGACGGCGGCCTCGTCGAGGTCCAGGCGACCGCCGAGCGGACGCCGCTCTCGCGGGCCTCCCTGGACGAGCTGCTGGCTCTCGCCGAGGGCGGCATCGGCCGCCTGCGGGAGGTGCAGGAGGGGGTCGCTTGATCCTCGCCACCGGCAACAAGCACAAGGTTCGCGAGATGCGCGAACTGCTGCCGGAGCTCGATCTGCAGCCGTTGCCGGCCGGGGTGGAGATGCCGCCCGAGGACGGCGACAGCTTCGTCGCCAACGCCCTGATCAAGGCGCGCGCCGTTCACGCCGCAACCGGCGAGCCGACGATCGCCGACGACTCCGGGATCGCCGCCGAGGCGCTCGACGGCGCCCCCGGCATCTACTCCGCCCGTTACGCCGGCGAGGGCGCCGGCGACGAGGTCAACCTGGCCAAGCTGCTCCGCGAGGTCGCCGCTACAAACGGCAGCCGGCGCGCCGCCTACGTCTGCGCGATCGCCCTGATCGACGCCGACGGCAGCGAGCACGTCTTCGAGGGCGAATGCGAAGGGACCCTGCTCGAGCAGGGGCGCGGCGAGGGCGGCTTCGGCTACGACCCGGCCTTCGTCCCCGACGACACCGGGCCCGAGGACGGGCGCACCTACTCGGAGCTGAGCGACGCCGAAAAGCACGAGATCAGCCATCGCGGTCGCGCCGCTCGCCGGCTCGCCGCGCACCTCGAAGCCGCGAGGCGGTAGGCGGGAGCACGCTGGTGCTCGGCAGCGGCAAAAGTCGGGTCGCGGCGCTCTCGATCGCCTCCAACGCGGTCCTGATCGTCCTCAAGCTCGCGGCCGGGGCGATCACCGGCTCGATCGCGATCCTCACCGAGGCGATCCACTCGGCGATCGACCTGGTCGCCTCGGTGATCGCCTTCGTCTCGGTCCGCAAAGCCGACGAGCCGGCCGACGCCGAGCACCCCTACGGCCACGAGAAGGTCGAGAACCTGGCCGCGAACGTCGAGGGGATGCTGATCCTGGTCGGGGCCGGGATCATCATCTACGAGGCCACGCACCGGCTCGTCGCCGGCGCGGTGGTCGAGAACCTCGGCATCGGCATCGCCGTGATGGGCTTCTCGATCGTCGCCAACCTGGTCGTCTCGACCGCCCTCACCCGCGAAGCGCGACGGACCGAATCGGCGGCCCTGGAAGGCGACGCCGCCCACCTGCGCACCGACGCCCTGACCTCGGCCGGCGTCCTCGTCGGCCTCGCCCTGGTCGAGATCACCGGCGCCGCCTCGATCGACTCGATCACCGCCCTGATCGTCGCCGCGGCGATCGTCTGGTCGGGCGTGCGGATCATGCGCCGCTCCTCGGGGGTCCTCGTCGACGAAGCGCTTCCGGGCGAGGAGATGGACCGGATCGAGGCGGCGATCGCCGCCTCGCGGACCGCCGAGGTCGCCGGCTACCACAAGCTGCGCGCCCGCCAGGCCGGCAGCCGCCGCCACATCGACTTCCACGTCCAGTACCGCTCCGGCACCAGCCTCGAGCGCGCCCACGAGCTGGCCCACCTGATGCGCGACTCGATCGAGGCCGCGATCCCCAACTCCGAGGTCCTCATCCACGCCGAGCCGGAGACCTCTTACCGCGAGCCCGACGACGCCGACAGGGGCCCCTACCGCTCCGGTTGACGCCGGTCAGGGCGCCGGCAGCAGGTTCACCGCGGCGGCCAGCCCGACCGCGACGAGGGTGATCGTGTAGCCGGTGTAGCCGCTCACCGCGAAGAGGACCGCGGCGATGGCGCAGGCGACGATGACGGTGATCCAGGAGGCGCGAGCGAGGGACACGGTCGGTATTTTCACGGAGATGGCCGACGCTGCCGCCACAGAGGTCGTTTCGGGCGACGCCGCGGAGGCGGCGCTGGCCTTCCTGGCCGAGATGTCGCCCGACCTGCGCGGGGCGGCGATCCTCGACGGCGAGGGCGCCGTGCTGGCCGCCAGCGGCGAGGAGGCGAGCCGCTGGGCCGAGGACGCGGCGGCCCTGTTCGCGGTCGCCGACGGCGCCGGCGAGGGGCCGGTCGAGCAGGTCCACGTCGCCACCGAGCAGGGCGAGGTCTTCGCGATTCGCGACGCCGGCCTCGCCGCGGTCGCCGTCACCAACCGCTTCGCGCTCGCCTCGCTGCTCTTCTTCGACCTCCGCGCGACCCTGCGAGACCTGGCGCGCGGCACCGCGATCGGCGAGGCTTGAGCCGATGGCCCCGAAGCCCCACCGCGTCCTCCTCGACCGCGTCTCCGGCTACGCCGACGAGGCTTCCGCCTACATGCGCCGGCGCCGCGCCTCGCGCCGCCCCTTCGCGCGGCTCTACTACGCCGGGGGTCGCAGCCACGACCACGCCGAGGGATCGCCGGCCGGCGCCGAGCTGTTCGTCGCCGCTGGCCGCCTGATCGAGGTCGCCGGCAAGCGGGCGCGCTCGTGAGCGAGCTGCTCGATCCGGTCGTCGCCGAGCGCGTCCTCGCTCGCGCGCTCGCCAATGGCGGCCGCTTCGCCGAGGTCTTCGCCGAACGCCGCCGCGGCATGTCGATGTCGATCGACGAGTCGCGGGTCGAGTCGGTCCAGTCCGGGGCCGAGGAGGGCGCCGGCGTCCGCGTCGTCGAGGGCGGCACCACCTACTTCGCCCACGTCGACGGGCTCGACCCCGCCGACCTGGAGCGCGCCGCCGACGAAGCCGCGGCGGCGCTGAAAGCCGAGCGCCGCGAGCCGCGGCCGCTGCAGGCGGTGGAGACGACCCCCGAAGCGATCGAGCGGCGGCCGGAAGACGTCCCCGCCGAGCGCAAGGCGGAGCTGCTCCGCGAGCTCGACGAGCGCGGCCGCGGCAAGGGCGCCGAGATCGCCCAGCTGACCGCCTCCTACGCCGAGGCCCGTCGCCAGGTCACGGTTGCCAACTCCGACGGCCTCTTCGCCGGCGACGACCGCACCCGCACCCGGATCGGCGTCCAGGCCGTCGCCCGCCGCGACGGCACCGTCGAGACCGGCGCCGAGACCCTCGGCGCCCACCGCGGCTTCGAGCTGCTCGAAGAAGACCCCGGCACGATCGCCGAGCAGGCCGCCGCCAAGGCCCTGACCCTGCTCGACGCCCGACCCGCCCCCTCCGGCTCGATGCCGGTGGTGGTCGGCGGCGGCTTCGGCGGCGTCCTCTTCCACGAGATGACCGGCCACGGCCTCGAGGCCGACCACATCCACAAGGGCGCCAGCGTCTACGCCGGCAAGCTCGGCGAGATGGTCGCCCAGCCGCTCCTCACCGCCTACGACGACGGCCGTCTCCCGCACGAGTGGGGCAGCGACGCGATCGACGACGAGGGCACCCCGACCCAACAGACCCAGGTGATCGAGGAAGGCCGCCTCACCCAGTACCTCTACGACCACCTGACCGCCGAGCGCGACGGGGTCGCCTCGACCGGCAACGGCCGCCGCGAGAGCTTCCGCCACCTGCCGATCCCGCGCATGACCAACACCTACATCGCCCCCGGCGAGGCCACCCCCGAGGCGATGATCGAGGAGCTTGAGAAGGGCTTCTACGCGGTCTCCTTCGCCGGCGGCCAGGTCGACCCGGCGACCGGCGACTTCGTCTTCGGCGTCTCCGAGGGCTACCTGATCGAGGGCGGCAAGGTGACCAGCCCCTGCCGCGGCGCCACCCTGATCGGCAACTGCCTGGAGGCGCTGGAGGCGATCGACGCGGTCGGCGACGACTTCTTCATGAAGACCGGGATCTGCGGCAAGGGCGGCCAGAAAGTCCCGGTCGGGACCGGCCAGGGCCACGTGCGGCTGCGGGCGATGACGGTGGGGGGAACCGAGCTGTGACCGAGCTCTCGGCGCTGGCGCGCCAGGCTGTCGAGGCGGCGGTCGGCGGTGGCGCCGACGCCGGCGAGGCCTACGCCGCCCACGAGCGCAACCGCGAGGTGCGCGCCCACGGGGGCGAGGTCGAGAGCCTCACCGCCGCCGCCCAGACCGGGATCGGCGTCCGCGCCTGGATTGGCACCCGGGTCGGCTACGCCTACGGCACCGAGCTCTCGGCCGACGGCGTCACCGAGATCGCCGCCCGCGCCGTCGCCGCCGCCGGCGTCGCCGACGAGGACGAGTTCGCGGCTCCGCCCGAGCCGGCTCCGCTCGAGGCTCTGCCCGGGATCAGCGACCCCGGCCTGGAGACCTGGACGACCGCCCAGGGGGCCGAGCTGGCGCTGGCCGTCGAGCGCGCTGGCCGCGACGCCGACCCGCGCGTGGTCGGGGTCGAGCAGGCGGTCTACGCCGACGCCACCGAGCGGGTCGCGATCGCCTCCTCGACCGGGCTCGCCGGCGAGTACGAGGCCTCCAGCTGCTTCGCCTACCTGCAGGCCCTGGCCGAGGGCGAGGGCTCCCGCGAGACCGGCCTCGGCTTCGGCCTCGGCCGCGGTCCCGCCGACCTCGACCCGGAGGCGATCGGCCGCGAGGGCGGCGAGCGGGCGGCGGCGATGATCGGCGCCGTCAAGCCCGGCTCGCGCTCCTGCCCGGTCGTCCTCGACCCGACCGTGGCGGCCAGCTTCGCCGGGCTGATCGGCGGCGTGCTCGGCGCCAACGCGGTCCAGCGCGGCCGCTCGCCCTTCGCCGGCAAGCTCGGCGAGGAGCTGGCGGCGCCGGCCTTCGCCCTCCATGACGACGGCCGCGACCCCGAGGGCGCCGCCTCGGCGCCGTTCGACGGCGAGGGAGTGCCGCGCCGCCGCACCGCCCTGATCGAGGGCGGCCGTCTCCGCGCCTATCTCTACGACACCTACACGGCCCGTCGCGAGGGCGGCGAGTCGAGCGGCAACGCCTCCCGCCACGGCTACCGCTCGCTGCCCACGGTCTCGGCCTCGAACCTGGTCGTCGCCAGCGGCGCCCGCTCATTCGCGGAGCTCCTCGGCGCGGCGGGCGAGGGCGTTTTCGTCACCGACGTCGCCGGCCTGCACTCCGGCGTCAATCCGGTCACCGGGGTCTTCTCGGTCGGCGCCTCCGGCCGCGCCATCCGCGGCGGCGAGCTGGCCGAGCCGGTCCGCGAGTTCACGATCGCCGGCGATTTGATCGCGATGCTGGGCTCGGTCCAGGAGGCCGGCGCCGAGGCGCGCTGGGTGCCGTTCGGGGGCTCGGTGAGGACGCCGCCGCTGCTGGTCGGCGAGCTTGCGGTCAGCGGCTCTTGAGCCATGCCTGGCGGCGAGGCGCGCGCTGACGCCGTAGCCGCTGTTAGATTGCGCCGATCTTCAAACCCCGAGGAGGATTTTCGACGTGACCAAGGCTGAGTTTCTCGATCAACTGGCTGGCGACGAGCGGCTGGGTAGTAAAAAAGCCGCCAGCGACGCGGTGGACGCGGTGCTCGACGCGATCACCGGCGCGCTGAGCTCCGGCGAGGAGGTCGCTTTCACCGGCTTCGGCAAGTTCCACGTCGCCGAGCGCGGCCCTCGTCAGGGCGTCAACCCGCGTACCGGTGAGCGGATCACGATTCCGGGCGGCAAAGTGCCTCGCTTCTCGGCCGGCTCGGCCCTGAAGACCAAAGTCAAGGGCGGCTGATTCCCTGACGCGCTTTGCGGATCGGCTGGCGGCGCTCGTCGAAGAGCGCCGCAGCCAGATCTGCCTCGGCCTCGACCCCGACCCCGCCCATCTGGCCGGGTCGGGGCTGACGGTCGCTCCTGACGTTCCCGCCGCCGAGCAGGCGGCCACCGCTGTCGTCGCCCACTGCCGCGACCTGATCGAGCGAGCGGGCCCCGCCTGTGTGGCGGTGAAGCCGCAGCTGGCCTGCTTCGAGCGGCTCGGCGCTCCCGGTTGGGCGGCGCTCGCCGAGATCTGCGCGACCGCCCGCGAGGCCGGCCTGCTGACGATCGCCGACGGCAAGCGCGGCGACGTGCCCGTCACCGCCGCCGCCTAC
>Ga0190271_10000185_pt1 | contig 31370 bp, 30 predicted proteins | sample Popmic356T_FD_133747 | JGI IMG/M metagenome (GOLD analysis project Ga0190271, IMG submission 133747) | Populus adjacent soil microbial communities from riparian zone of Weber River, Utah, USA - 356 T | ecosystem: Environmental > Terrestrial > Soil > Riparian zone | place: USA: Utah | collected...
CACACCGACGGCAGCACCGCGCCGACGTCGCGGTGGGTCATGACGAACCGAGCATCGGGGTACACCTCGTCGAGCGCGGCGATCGAGTGCATGTGGGACGGGGTCTTGAGCCACCACCGGTTGGGTGGGCAGCGCCACTGCAACAGCTTGAGCACGCGCTCGTGGTACCGGTAGGCGGGCACCATGTCGCACTGCAGCAGCCAGGCGCTGTAGCTCGGGATCAGCGCCATCGCCTCGAAGATCTGGGACCGGAAGTCGAGCGCCATGAGCAGCAGGCACTCCTGGGGACCGGTGGCGGAGGTCGGCAACATGCCCGCGAAGTCCGGGAACATCTCGAGCGTGAAGTCGATGCCGACCTGCGCCGCGGCGATTCGAGGATCGGTGTGTTCGGTCGCCGTCTCGGGGGGTGGGCACGGCTTGGATGCCTCCCAGGTGCGCAGCGACCGCCGCGACGGGTCCTGGGCGAGCAGGAAGCTCAGCGCGGTCGACCCGGTGCGCGGGAGGCCGAGGCCGAACAACGGCGACGAGATCACCTCGTCGTCGATCTCGGGATGGCGGGCATAGCACTGCTCTACCTCGAGCCGGTTGACGAGGTGGTCGACGATCTGGTCGGCCATCACGCCCTCGCCGACCTCGTTGAGCGCCGACTCGGTGTCGAGCGATCGGACGAGCACCTCGAGGCCCTCGCGCCAGGTCTCGACGCCCAGGTCGTCCGACCCGGCTCGTTCACACGCCCTGTCGACCAGTTGGTCGATCTCCACTGATCCCCCTCGAATGTTCCGCTGTGCAGGTCCGATGCCCGACCCCCGGCACGCCGTCGGTCAGACGAAGTCCGACCCGCCGTCGACGTTGATGTTGGCGCCCGTGACGTAACCGTTGCGGCGCGACGCCAGGTACACGGTGATGCTGGCGATCTCCTCGGGCAGACCGGCACGGCCGATGTCCGCCGGCTGGTGGAAGTTGTTCTCGATCCAGGTCATGACGTCGACCGGATCGCTGGCGTCGAGCCCGTCGGCCTCGAGGAACGGCGCCAGCACCTCGGTGAAGCTGGCGGTCACGATCGTCCCGGGACTGATGGTGTTCACGAGGATCCCGTCCGGGGCCAGGCTCTTGGCCAGGTTCTTGGACAGGCTCGCGACGGCGGCCTTGGATGCGGTGTAGGCGACCAGGCGCGGGTTCTGGCGCTTGATCGAGTGCGCCGCGAAGTTCACGATCCGGGCCCACTCCGCGGCGCGCAGCAACGGGAGTGCCGACCGGGTGCAGCGGACCGCAGCCATGAGCCCCAGGTCCATCGTGGCGCTCCACGCCTCGTCGTCGAGATCCTCGAACGCACCGTCGCCGGGCCCGAGGGTGTTGATCAGGCTGTTCACCGAACCCCAGCGCCCGGCCAGTTCGCCGAACGCCTCGTCGATCGCGGTCGGGTCGGTCAGGTCCACCGACAGCCCCACCGCATCGGGGCACCCGCGACGCTGGAGCTCGCGAACCGTGTCGTCCAACGCCGCGGACCCCCGGGCGAGAACCGCCACGCGCGCCCCGTCGTCGGCGAACGCCTCGGCGATCGCTCGTCCCATTCCCTTGCTCCCGCCGGTCACGACGGCAGCGCTGTCCTTCAGACCGAGATCCACGATGTACCCCTTGTGTTGGATGAACGGAGTTGGATGAACGAATGCCGGGCCCGGGGCCCGACGTGGTCGAGCGGCTCTCCACTGCTCACGGCGAGATCCCCCTCATGATCAGATCGACGACGCCGTCGACCCAGTCGGAGCCGATCTGGTCGATCGGTCGGACGATCGTCGCCATGAACGTGGAACCCGCGATCAGTTCGAGGACCGTCGACGACGCGACGTCGGGCCGTACCTCACCCGCCTCGATCGCCTCGTCGATACGGCGTTGCAACCAGCCCCAGGTTCCGCCGCCGAAGCGCTCGAGCACGTCCGCGTGCAAGGCCGGGTCGCTGTTCGTCTCGGCCAGCAGTCCCGGCAGGGCCGCACGCGTCGCAGGCCGACCGAGGAGCTCGACACCGATGCTGACGAGCGACCGGATGTCGTCACGAAGGTCGCGCCCCTCGAGGACGACCTCTGGCGTCTCGGCGGGGAACACGGCCTCGTGAACGAGGTGCGCCTTCGTCGGCCAGCGCCGGTAGATCGCCGGCTTGTTGGTGCCGGCCCGATCCGCGACGGCCCCGATCGTGAGCTGCAGGTAGCCCACTTCCTCGAGGAGCTCCAACGTTGCCTGGAGCACGGATCCGTCGATCCGCGGATCGCGGGGGCGGCCGGCCGCAGCGGTCGGAACGGGAGCAGGGGTGTCCGAAGTGGTCGACATAGTTACGTGTCGGAACGTAACTGAATAGAGAGACGAGTGCAACCCCCCGGGTCAACCGTCGGACGCTCCTTGAAATGGCATGCTCGATGAGCCCGACACTCGCTCGCGGCCCGAACACATAGGAGCACGCATGGCCGAATCGACGACCGACGTCTGGGCCGTGATCGTCGGCGACTGCTCGCCGAACTGATCCTCGCGTGACGACCGATCCCGTTGGACATGAGCCATGGGCGCTCGAGCCGGGTGGTGCTCTGCCTCGTGCCGCCGAACGGCGTGGCGGTCGACCCTGGGTCCGGATCGCGATCGTGGTGGTGGCCCTGGCCGGGTTGTCGTGGTTCATCGCGGCGGACTGGTCCCAGATCGTCGACGCGGTCCGCCTCATCCGCGACGTGGACTGGCTCTGGCTGACCATCGGGGCGGCGACGAGCATCCTGTCGCTCGTCCTGTTCGCGGCGGTGCGATCGGTGCTTCTCGGCAGCGGTGGCGCCCACCTGTCCGTCGGACGGTCGACCGCGGCATCGTTCGCCAGCGGCGCGATCGCGGCGTCCGTGCCCGCCGGGGGAGCCGTCGCGACCGCCTACATGATCCGCGAGTACCGCAGTGCCGGCGCCGACGGTGGCCTGGCCGGCTGGACGACGATCGCGACCGGCGTCGTCGCACCCTCGGTGCTGGTGTTCATGACGTTGACCGGTTACGCCATCGCCGGTGAGGGCTCGGCGTCGGTGATCCTTCCGTCGGTCGTGGCCATCGCGCTCCTGGTGGGGTTCTTCATGCTCGGCCGCCGTCCGGCTGTCATGCGCGGTCCGATCGAGCGCGGCGTGCGGCTCTGGAACCGCATCCGCCGGCGGTCCGACCTCGACAGTGGCTCGATCGCCACCGAGTTCGTCGACCAGTTCGGGGCCGTGCAGGCGGGACCGGCACGATGGGCAGCCGCATGGCTCCTCCAGGTACTCAGCTGGATCGGTGAGTACCTCGCCCTCCTCGCCTCGATCGTGGCGGTGGGTGGCGAGATCCCGTGGACGTCGGTGCTGGCGATCTACGGGACGTGTCAGCTCGCCGGCGCGATCCCGTTGATCCCGGGCGGCGCCGGACAGGTCGAGGCGGCGCTCGTTGTGGGCCTGACCGCGACGGGCATGGACGCATCGACCGCACTGGCCACGTCGTTGATCTTCCGGGTCGTGTCCCACTGGCTGGTGGTCCCGATCGGATGGGTCGCCTTCGCGGCGCTGCGAAGTCGGCCGGCGATCGAGCCGTGAACGCGACTGTCCATGGCCCGGATCACCGACGCGTCGAGCCGGGTCAGTTGTTCGGCAGCACGCTCGTGATCGCGGCATCGACGACCGCCGCGGCCGCCGTGAGGCCGGCCGCGTTCGGATGCGAGTCCACGCGGTTCGCGGTCGCCCACACCCAGAAGTCGGGGTTGAGTGTCGCCCCTCCAAGCGCCGGGCCGATGTCGGCCACGGTGCCCCAACCGGCGCCACCGGCGAGCAGCCAGTCATTGAGCTCGCGGCGTTGTGGGTCGAATCGCTGGTAGATGGAGTCGGCCGGCCACGGTTCGACGGTGACCCAGACGGTCGGAACGCCTCGCTCGGCCAACCACGGTCCGAGCTCGGCGATGGCCTGCTTGATCGAGGCCACGTACTCCCCATGGCCGATGTCGTTGCCGCCCCCGGAGATCACGACCGCGTCAGGAACGCCGCACTGCTCGATCCATTGGCGGACCCGACTTCCGATCGTCGGAAACGCCGAGAACACGAACCCGGAACCGCCCTGCGCCGCGTCGAAACGGGCGTATCCGGGGACCCGTCCGTAGGCCGCCCACTGCAGGCCGATGCTGTCACCGTTGTACTGGATCACGTCCTCGTACGGGCACGACGGAGGCACAGCCGTGTAGGGCAGCGGCGCGAGGCCGGCCAAGGTGGTGCAGCCGGGAACGACGAGCCCGGCGAGTAGGACCGTCGCGAGCGTCACCCTCGAGCGACGCCTCGACGGATGAATCAGCCTCGTTCGGCCCACACCTCGGACGCGTTCAGCCAACGTTTTCAACACGGTTTCCCCTCTCCCGCTTCATCGCCTCGCAGTGGCCCGGAAGCTATCAGTGGACCGGGCACGGGGCCGCGGTCACTGCCGCCGACTGCCCCGGACCTCTCCATCGAGCTCCGGAGACTGGTCACGGGCGGATGAGAAGCGAAGCCGCGGAGAGGCCCCCGCCAACCGCCCCCACAAGGATGCGGGGACCGTCCGATCCGTTGTCCCCGGCGTCGCCCGCGCGGTCGCCCACCTCGGAGCGCGCGCGATGCAGAGCGACCATCATCGATGCTGCGCCGGCGTTCGCAGTTTCGCTCACGACGTCGACCACGGAACCGGCATCGACACCGATGTCGAACGCCGTTTCCACGAGTCGCGGCCGGTTGGCCTGGTTGAGCACGATGGCGTCGACCTCGCCGGGAGCGGTGGCGGACGCGGCGAGCACTTCGGACGGGCCGATCGGCCACCACGGGGCCGCAGCCTCGTCGAAGCGCCGGTCCATCAGGAGCGTGTACCGACGTCGGTCGAGATCGACCTGGCGGGGCGGAAGTTCCCCGGGTGCCCCGGCGAGCCGGTGGAGTGACCCATCGGCCGACATCCACGATGCCGTCATCCCGTGACCGCTACGCCCCGTCCGGACGAGGACCGCCGCGCCACCTCCGTCACCCGCGAGGTACGGAAGCGGACCCGTTGGTGGACATACCTTGCTCAGTGTCTCGGCGGCAGTCACCACGATGCACTCCGCCCCGATCGCCGCATGGGCGTAACCGGTGATCAGCGCCGCCGCGGCCGAGGCGCAGCCGGCTCGGAGCTCGAACGTGGCGCATCGCATGCCGAGTCGTCCGGCGGCCGCGGCCCCCATCGATGTCGTCAAGCGGGATGTCGTGGTGGTGGCCGCGATCATCAGGTCGACGTCACGTCGGTCGATGCCCGCGGACTCGATGGCAGCCGCCGCCGCGGCGGCGAGCAGTTCGTCGGTCGTGACGGCGTCGTCCTCCGCCGAACGACCCGGAGTCGACGCCCAACGTCGGCGCTCGACCCCCATCCGGTCGAGCCACGCGCCGTCCATGGTTCGTCCCTCGTGGGCCGCGACGAGCGCGGTCACCTCGCCGTTCCCAACTGATCTCAGCTTCGGATGCTCGAGCAGTTCCGACGAGCCGAGCAGTTCGACCCCCTCGATCGGACCACCCACCATCGGCCGACCGACATCGACGCCACGCACGACCGTCACGTCAACGCTCCAGCCAGGCGACCAGGCGACGGGGAGGCTGAATCGACTCGATCGGCTCGACCAGCTTCAGCAGCCCCCACAGCACCGCGAGGCTGACGAGCGCCCACGGGAGCTTCTGCACCAGCCACAGCCACCCGACATGATCGGCGAGGCGAAGCTGCAGCACCGCGACGACTCCGACGACGATCGCCATTGCCGGTTCGTGCCAGACGAAGATCGACATCATCCGGGGACCGACGACCCGCACGCACCATCCCACCGGACCTCGGTCGACCCAGGATCCGATCACGTGACGGCAGGCGACGAGGATCGGGATGGAGATCAGGGCCTCGGCCACGGTCATGAGCGAGCGGGGGTAGCTCGCGAGTACCGCGGAGTAGGGACCGAATGCGACGGCGACGATCGTGACGACGAGCGCGACGGTCGACGCGAGCACCAACCGCGGCGTTCGAATGCGCGAGAGGCCACCATCGGCGTAGGAGAACCCGAGGAGCCACGGTACGAGCCACGCCAACTCGGACGTGGGCAGTGCAGCGCCCCCCGACAGATGGCTCACGTCGCTCAACGCGACGAGGCCCACGACCGCTGCGATCAGCAGCCACCGATGCCGACCGCGGTACACGCGCGCCAGCAGCGGGCTCAGGAGGGTCAGGGGGATGAAGATCAGCATGTACCAGAGCGGCTCGAGCCAGAACTGTGCCGGACATGCCATGTAGGGGTTGAGCCCCAGCAGCGAGCCGTTTCCCGGCCGGCACGCCGGAACCTCCATGGCCTTCAGGATCCCACCGAGCAGGAGACCGCTGACGAGTGCCACGGTGAACGGCACACCCAACCGCCACACCCGCCGTACGGCAAAGGTCCCGAACGGCATCGAGAGCGCGGAGCGGTGGATGACGGCACCGCCGACGAAGAAGAAGGCCGCCAGCTCGAACACGAACGGCCAGGTCACCCAGGGCATCCCCATGTCCTGGATCTTCTGGGTGAAACCGCCGGTCGGGTCCCACACGTAGAACACGAAGAAGTAGTGGTTGAACACGACACACGCCATGGCGACCGACCGCAGCACGTCGAGGAACGGGTCCCGGCCGGTGAGCTGCCGAGGCGCGGACGCAGTGGTGGTGACCTTCATCAGTTCACCCGGCGCTCATGTCCCGCCCAGAAGGGCTCACGAACCAAGCGACGCTGCATCTTTCCGGACGGGGTGCGCGGCAACGGCTCGTCCGCTACGACGAGGCGGCGCGGCACCTTGTACCCCGCAATCTGGCCCCGGCACGCGTCCTGGAGATCCCTGAGGGTCAGTGCGGCGCCGGCACGAAAGCGAACCACGGCGCAGAGGCATTCGCCGTGGTCGTCGTCAGGCACCGCGATGATCGCGACCTCGGCGATTTCCGGCAGGTCGGCGAGGATCTGTTCGACCTCGCCGGGAAACACGTTCTCACCTTTGGTGACGATCTTGTCGCCGAGGCGATCGACGAGGAACAACTGGCCCGACTCGAGGAAGCCGATGTCGCCGGTGTGGAACCAACCATCGGCATCGAGTGCCTCCGCGTTGGCCTCGGGACGGTTCCAGTAGCCCGCCATGACGGTCGGGCCGCGGACGATGACTTCACCGGGGCATCCCGCGGGTGCGACGACCCCCGACTCGTCGATGATCACGACCTCGGTGCCCGGGACCGGCGCACCGGCGGACAACAGGCTTCGGGCTGCGGAACTGCCGGATGGCGCCGCCATCCCGGCCCGGTGGTCGTCCCACCTCAACAACGTGGCGAAGCCGGTCGTCTCGGTGAGCCCGTACGCCTGCGTCAGGTCCACGTCGAGTCGCTCGACGACGGTGCGCATGAGGCTCGCCGGCATCGGCGACCCCCCGTAGAGGACGGAACGCATCGACGAGAGGTCCGTGGTGACGCAGTCAGGATGCTCGACGACGGCCTGGAGCATCGCAGGCACCAGGAGCGAGCTGGTGCAGCGCTCCGATTCGATCGCCTTCAACACCGCCGCTGGTTCGAACGCCGGCAACAGCACGCTCACCGCACCCGTGGTCAACGCGAGGAGCCCGTAGCCGAACCCGGCGATGTGAAACGGTGGCGCCGCCACCAGATGAACCGAGTCGGTCCCCATCCCCGGAACCTCGGTCACGACCGCCGCGAGCAGCTCGACGATGTTTCGGTGGGAGGTGCGAACTCCCTTCGGCAGTCCCGTGGTACCCGAGGTGTAGAGCTGCACTGCGTCGTCGTCGCGACCGGGTGGCCGAGGAAGCGGGTCGATCTGCTTACTGGCGGCGCAGAAGTCCGACAGCGACTGTCCGTTCGGGGCCAGCGCCGCGAAGGTGTCCGAGCACAACACGACCGCCGCTTGGGCGTCCGAGAGCACGGCGTCGATCTCGGGAGGAGCGAGCCGGGTGTTGACCAGGACCGGAACGGCGCCAAGACGGCAACATCCCAGGAGGAGCTCCCACAAGGCGACCGAATGCTCCGAGAGCACGCCCACTCTCGACCCCGGTCCCACTCCGGAACGGAGCAGACCTGACGCAACGGCGTCGGCCCGCTCGGCCATCTCTCGATAGGTCAGCGTGACTTCTCCGCAACGCAGAAACTCGCGCCCGGGATGGATCGCGGCACGCGCCTCGAGCATCTCCGCGATGGTCTGGGGTCGCCCGTTCATGATCCGACCCGACCGGCGGTGAATCGCGCCGCGACTCCCGGATCGGCTGCAGCACGGGCGATCGGCCACCCGAGGGCCGCACCGCCGTCGACGGGAATGGTGGCGCCGGTGATGAAACCCGACCTGCGATCGACGAGGAAGGACACGGCGTGGGCGACTTCCTCCGGCGTGCCGGGCCGGCCCGTGGCGTTCATCGCTCCGAGGGCGGCGAACATCTCGTCGTCGTAGTGGGCATCCAGGCCGGCCACCGGGATGAACCCGGGAGAGACGACGTTGGCCGTGATGCCGTGCCGGGCCTCCTCGACCGCGAGCGTGCGACACAGCGCCTCAGTTGCAGCCTTGTGCGCGGCGTAAGCACCCTGGCCGGGGCCGGCCTGCGACGCGGCGAGCGACGAGAGGAACACCCACCGGCCGAAGCCGTCACGACGTTGGAACGGAATCACGGTGCGGCACAGCGCCAGGAGATACCTGGTGTGCACGTCCACCGATCGGCCGAGATCCCCGGGGTCGAGAGCTGAGATCCGTCGCCATGGTTCACGCATTCTCGCCACCGCCACCACGCTGGTCGGCCGTCGACGTTCCGCCACATCCACGAGGCGTTCGATCCCCTCATCCGTCGACACGTCGGCGACGACCATCTCGGCGCCGCGGATGCCGGCGGCGACGGCTCCCAACGCCTCGGCGTCCCGCCCCGCGACGAGAACGTGGTGGCCGTCGTCGGCCAAACGTTGCGCCACGGTGGCACCGATGCCACGACTGGCTCCGACGACGAGAGCGACCGGAGCCGTCACGCCGGAACCTCGTAGAGCGCGACACCTCCGGCGTACCCGGCGCCCGCAGTGACGAGCAGGATGAGTTGGCCCGGCTCGATCTCCCCGCGGCGGATCAGGTCGTCCAGGGAGAACGGCAGCGTGCCCGCGACGATGTTTCCGGCCCGGGCGATCGTGTTGGCGATCCGGGCTGGATCGATCTCGAGCTCCCGGGAGAGGTGGCGCAGGATGGCTGCGTTCGCCTGATGAGGGACGAGCCAGTCCACGTCCGACGGTTCGATGCCCTCCTGACGACACACCTGCCTGGACAGCTCCGCCATGACGAACGACGCGTGTTCCTTGATCTCGGAACCGGCGATGGCGAGCTGAGTCGCATGCAGTTGCTGGGCGACGGTCTCCGCCGAAGCGGGCATCGCCGACCCGCCGGCAGGCGTGAACAGGTTCCCCACCTTCGATCCGTCGGTGTAGAGCTCGACCTGGAGGAACCCTCCGGTCCCCTCATGCCGATCGAGGACCACTGCGCCTGCTCCGTCCGCGAGGACGGGACCGAGTCGGTGGTCGTCCGATGACACGAACCGGGACTTGACGTCGGCACCGATCACCAGGACGTTGCGCAACCCGGTCGCGACGAGACGGATCGCCATGTCGAGACCGAAGATCCAGCTGGCGCATGCGGCCTGCACGTCGACCGCCGGGCACTGCGCTCCGAGCAGGTGCTGAACGCGCGATGCAGCCGCCGGCGAGGTCCAGTCCCCGGTGGTCGTGCACAGGATGATGCGCTCGACCATCGACGGCTCGATTCCAGCGGCGGCCAACGCTCCTCGCGCGGCCTCGGCCGCGAGGTCGCTGGTCGCCGTATCGTCCCCGGCGTGGTGACGGTGCTCGACACCCGTGTGCTCCTCGATCCACTCCGCGGTGGTCGGGAAGTTCCGTCCCTCGAGATAGGTGCTGTTCGCGATCGGTACGCCGGGTAGGTAACCGCCGGTACCCGCGATCCGAACCGGCCATCCGTCGCGGGCCTGAGTTCTCGTGATGTCTATGTCGTTCCACTTCGCGGGACGATCCGGCGCAATCGACCTGGTGCGCACGCGATCGCCCGGTGCCGCATCGGCAATCACCACAGCTGTTCCTCCCCCGCATCCGCAAACAGCCGCCTCGACCGCTGTGCGCCCAGCCCAGATTCGCGATATCAATCGCCACATCCACAATAGGCGTGGGGGTGAACCAGTGGCGAAGCGAGCGGGACGACGAACACGTCACTGGTCGGCCGAACGGGCCGCCCGGTCCGCGGCGACCTGACATGGCCTCGCGATGTGTCACGTGATCCCACCGTGATCACGCCGATGGCTGACACACTGAGGAGATGAGCGATCAAGAGACCGCCATCGCCCCTGCCCCACCCCACGTCGACGATCTGACCGTCCCGTGGAAGGCCACGTCACCGGAGGCCGCCTCGATCGACGAGGTGCGCAAGCGTCACGGCGACACGTTCACCGCCGACGACGGCGGCGACCAGTACCTGTTCCTCCTCTCCCCCGCGGGCGTTCGATCCGTGTACGGCCTGGCCGGACACGAGGCCACGCAGGACCTGGCCGATCACGGGCTGTTGTTCCGCCGCCTGCCGGACGACGTCCTGAGCGGCCGGCGAACGGTCGTGACCGATCTGTTGTCGACCGAGTCCGTCGAGGCCCTCCTCCCTGCGCTCGATCAGGCGGTCACGGCTGAGCTCGATGACCTGTCCGACATCGAGATCGTCGACGTGTTCGAGATGGCGCGACGACTGGGCCACCGGTTCGCGATCACCTGTTGGTGCGGGATCGACGCGGCCCGCGGCCCCGCTTTCGAACAGATGGTGGACGACCTCGACCTGCTCGACGGTTCCGACGCGTTCCTTCCCCAGGAGGATCGATCGGAGCGCGATGACGACCTCCGCGTTGCCGCCGCGCTCGACCGCATCGAGACGATGGTCGCGGCCGCCCTCGAAGGCGATGAGGAGCCGACCGACTTCCTCGCCCGGGTCGCAGCGCGCTGGAACGACGTTGAAGGCGCGACCCGCACCCGGGAGATCGCACACGACATCGTCCTGCTGCACATCACGATGACCTCGAACCTCGCCTCCGCAATCGGTTGGACGATCGCGAGCATCACCCTGGATCCCGCGGCGGCCGAAGCCGCTCGACGGGGCGATCCCGTGGCGATCGACGAGAGCATCGGCGGTGCCGTCCGGCTCGGTCAGCGGTCCATCATGATGCGAACCGCTCTCCGACCGGTCGTCGTCTACGACGGCGTCGAGACCTTCGAGGTCAAGCCCGGCGTCGTCGTCGCCACCATGCTGCCGGTTGCCGGCAGCGCTTCCGATGCCGACGACCTTGGGGCCGACGACCGATCAGACTCGGCCTTGTTCGGCGCGCAGTCCTTCCCCGTCCGCGGTCATTGGACGCCGGCGATCGCACTCGTGGTCCGAAGGATCTTCAGCACGTTCGAGGTCCGCTCCGAGCATCCGTCGGTTCCGGATGCGGCGCCGCACCACTTCGGCGACATCGCCCGTCCGACAACGGGATGGACGGCGGAGTTCCGGTTGATCTGAACACCCGGATCATCGGCTGGCCGTCACACTAGGTTTCGCCGACATGGACCTCACCGAAGCGCTCTACACGACGCGCGCCATGCGCCGGGTCAAACCGGATCCGATTCCGACGGACGTGCAGGCACGGATCGTCGATGCGGCGATCCGGGCACCAACGGGTGGCAACGCCCAGAACTGGCGCTTCCTCCTCGTCGACGACCACGAGAAGATCGAACAGATCGCGCCGCTGTACAAGGCGGGCATCGACATGCTCTGGACGACGATCTACGCCCAGCAGGTGGCGTGGGCCGCCGAGGATCCCGAGGATCCCGAGCGGGCCCAGTTCCTCCGGGTTCAACGCTCGGCGTCGTGGGCGGCGGACCACTTCGCGACCTATCCGCTGCTGCTGTTCGGCTTCGCGCAGCACGACCCGACCGGTGGCTCGATCTATCCGGCGTTGTGGAGTGCCCAACTCGCCGCACGCGGTGAGGGAGTCGGCTCCGCCCTGACCGTCGTGCTGTTGTTCCACAACGACAAGGTGTTCGACATCCTCGGCATTCCGGCCGACCAGGGTTGGAACATGGCGGGCTGCGTGCCGTTCGGCTATCCGACCGGGACGTGGGGCGTTGCGGCCCGCCGCCCCGCGCACGAGGTCACGTACCGGAACCGCTGGGGCGAATCTCCGGGCTTCGAGATCCCCGAGCCCCTCTGGCCTGTCGACTGAACCCCCGGAGCGACTTCCCAGTGAATCTCAACCAGAACGGTAAGGAACCACTGGGAATTCGCTGGATGGGGTGTCCCGGCGAGCGGGCGGTCCAGGTCGGCTCAGAGGCCGATCGGGTCGGCTTCGAGGCCGAGCCAGACGCGGGCGACGTCGATCGCGACCTTCTCACCGATGAACGCGTGCTGGGTTCCGGTGTACATGTCCCGGAAGGCCCGCTCGAGCCGGCTGCCCTCGCGGATCGCGGTCGTTCCCGCCGCGAGGTGGGCCCACTGGGCGATCTCCCGTGAGCAGTCGGTGGCGTAGACCGCCGCCACCCTCAGGTCGGCACGCTCGGCGGGGCTGACCCCATCAGGGGTCGCGGCGCCGGCCTCCATCGCCGACGCGGCATCGAGCACCAGGAGGCGGGCGGCTCGCCACATCGCCTCGTGGTGGGCGAGCCCGGACTGGAAGCTGGCCTTGTCGGCCAGCGACGACGGGTCACCCATCCTCACCTTGGTCGCGGCGAGCTCGGCGACGTCGTCGAGCATGCTGCGTGACACGCCCAGCGCCCACCCGGCGTGGCCGGCCGCGGTGATCCCCATCATCCCGGTGCGCAGCGCGGGCGAGTCGCCCCTCAGCGGTCGCCGTGTGAACAACTCGTAGGTGCGGTGGTCGGGCACGAACGTGTCGTGCACCTCGTAGTCGTACGAGCCGGTGCCCTTCAGACCCTGCACGTGCCAGCCGTCGGTGAACGTGATCTCGCTCCGGGGCAGGATCGCGACGCGGAGCTCCGGGATCCCTTCGCTCGCCCACACCAGATCGCCGTTCTTGGTCGGCATGTACCCCGCAGCCACGTACTCCGAGTGCCCGGTCCCCGACCCGAAGTTCCAGGAGCCCGTCAACCGGATGCCGCCGTCGACCACCTCGCCGGTGCCGTTCGGGAAGAACTGTCCACCCAGGGTCACCCGGGCGTCGGTGGCGCCGAAGACCTCGTCGAACCCCTCGTCGGGAAGGTAGGCGGCGGTGGCGGCGGCCGACGGCAGGTTCGCGATCCCGATCCAACCGAACGACCCGTCCAGTCGGGCCATCGCGATCCACGTCTCGATCATCTCGGCGAAGTCGGGTTCGGCGCCCCCGGCTGCGATGGGGTTGAACCGGTGCATCAGCCCGGTGTCCCACATCGCGTTCACGATGGGATCGGTCATCGAGCGGTTGGACTCCGACGGCCCGGCCTCGGCCATCACCACGTCGGCCATCTGCTCGACCATCTCCGGACCGGTGGTGGTCCGCACGGATGAATCAGTCATCTTCACGGCTCGGGGTCATGGTTGGGGACCGTCTCGAGTCGCAGGTCCTCACGGATCACCCGGCGCAACAGCTTCCCGGTCTCGTTGTAGGGGAGCTCGACGCGGAACGAGATCACGGCCGGTTCACGGGTCGAGCGCAGCCCGGTGCGAACCCATTCACGCAGCTCGTCCTCGGTGGCCGTCGAGCCCGGAGCCAGCACCACCACCGCGGCGGGCACCTCGCCCCACTCGTCGTCGGGAACGCCCACCACCGCGACGTCGATCACGGACTCATGCGCCCGCAGGCGGTCCTCGATCTCGCCGGGCGACAGGTTCTCGCCGCCCCGCACGATCACGTCATCGAGCCGGCCCTCGAGGTAGAGGAAGCCGTCGTCGTCGAGGTGACCGGCGTCGTTCGTCGGGAACCAGCCGTCGTCGGTGAGGACGCTCCGACCGCGGTACTCCCCCGCCACCTGCTCCCCCCGCACGTAGATCTCGCCCCGCTCGTTCGGACCGAGCACCGCGCCGAGCGGATCCCTGATCTCGAGCTCCAGCGTTGGTAGCGGCCGGCCGACCGACCCGAGCCGCTGCCGGATCAGGTCGTCCTCGCTCGCCGCCGCCTCGCGGTGGTCGTCCGGCGTCAGCACTGCGACCGTCGAGCTCGTCTCGGTGAGGCCGTACGCGTTCACGAAGTTCACGTCGGGCAGCATCGCCATCGCCCGTTCGATCGTCTCGACCGGCATGCGGCCGCCGCCATAGGAGAGGTGGCGGAGCGAGTCGAGCCGGCTGCCCGAAGCCTCGGCCTGGTCGAGGATGCGACCGAGCATGGTCGGGACCACCATGGCCTGGGTGACCGCCTCGGTCCCCACGGTGTCGACCCAGCTCTCGGGATCGAAGCCCGGCAGGTACACGATGCGGCGACCGCTGTAGAGCGAGCTGAGGATCGCGGAGACTCCGGCGATGTGGTACGACGGCACGCTCACCAGCTGCGCCTCGTCCTCCTCCGCCGCGAGGTACTCGACGGACCCGAGGATGTACGACGTGAGGTGCCGGTGGCGCAGGACCGCCGCCTTCGGTGTGCCGGTGGTGCCGCTGGTGAAGAGCAGGATCGCGACCTCGTCGGGATCGACGAACGGCAGGTCGTCCGGCTCGTCGCCGGAGGCCACCGACTCGACGAACTCGGATCGGGTCATCACGGTCAACCCGTCGGTCCCGCTCACACGGCCGACCATGTCGTCATCGGCGATCACGAGCGCCGTGACCAGCTGCGGGAGGACGGCACCCAGCTGCTCGTCGGTGAGGCGGTAGTTCAGCGGAGCGAACGGAAGTCCGGCCAGGCCGGCTCCGAACAGCGCGATCGGCACGGCGTCGGAGTTCAGTCCGATCATCGCCACGTGGTCCACGCCGGCGGCCCGGAACAGTCCCGCCGCCCGCTGCGCCCGTCGGAGCAGTTCGGTGGCATCGAGGCCCTCGGCGCGGGTCCCGACGACGGTTCGATCCCCTGCCCCCTCGGCCACCATCTCCAGCAACATCGAGATGTTCATAGGGGGACAGATTGCATCGACGGCCTGTTCGCCCACCAATGGGCACCGGCCGATCCGTCGTCCCCGGGGCGCTGCACCACGCGTCGTACCCTGAGCGGTGATGGCACCGATCGAGCAGATCCGACACGTTGCCGACTGCCATGAACGGCTGATCGCCTGGCTCGACACGCTCGACCCCGTCGACGCCGCGACTCCGAGCGAGCTCCCGGGTTGGACGGTGGGTCATGTGATGACCCACATCGCCCGCAACGCCGACAGCTTCGACGGAATGCTGACCGCAGCTGCGTCCGGGACGGCCCGGAAGCAGTATCCCGGCGGCCCGGAGCAGCGAACCGCCGACATCGAGGCGGGCTGTCGGCGTCCCTGGGGCGAGCTGGTGGCCGACGTCCACGACGCCTGCGACCAACTCGACGCCACGTTCGCGTCGGCGGACGACGGGGTGTGGAACTTCGGTGCCGACCAGCCCGGACTGCTCGACGAGCCACTGACCGCCATCCCGCACCGCCGGTTCCGCGAGGTCGAGATCCACCGGCTGGACCTGGGCCTCGGCGCCACCTGGCGGGACTGGCCACTTGAGTTCGTCGACGCGGAATGGCCACTGTCGATCGCCCGGTTACCGGATCGACTGCCCGACGGAACGGCCGTCGACCTCGCGGTTGTCTCCGATGCGTTCGGGACCGATGACGTCGAGCAGCTTCAGATCGGGCGGGGAACCGGGCCGGCCCAGCTCTCAGGCACGAGGACCGAGCTCCTGGCATGGATCACCGGACGCCGGTCGATCGACGGGGCACCCGAGCTGACGCCCTGGCCCTGACGGATCCCGCAACCTCGGCGCCGGCGACAGCAGATCGCTCAGGTCGTCTGCTGGTCGAGCCGCTCCAGGAGCTCATCCGCGATCGAGCCACTCGGCACGTCCTCCCAACGAGCGCCTTCGATTCCGTCGGCCCCGATCAGCACGGTGACCACCGATCCCTCGACGTAGGAGACGCCGAACCGCTTGGCGACGCTGCCGTCTTCATCCGCGAGCAATCGGGCGTTGCCGGCTGCCAGGTCCTCGGCCTCCATCACGACGGACTGCTCCGTCGCCGCGACGCCCAACACCTGCACGCGCTCGTGTCCGAAATCGACCAGGCGGGATCCGAGGCTCTCCATGACGGCGACCGAGGCGCTGCTCTCCGGGTCGGTCATGAACACGAGGACGACGGGGATGTTGCCGAGCACGCGATCGAGATCGACCACGCCGCCCGTGCTGGCCGGAACCTCGCCAACGTCTGTCGTGTCAGGAGCGCTGGATGTGTCAGGGATGTCGGAGCTCATGGGTCCGATCTACCCGATCGACGACCGATCGACACCCCACCGCCACGCGACGGATCGGCTCAGCCCAAGGTGATCTCCATCGAAATCGTTTGCTGCAACGTCCTGGCACCCTCCGTGATCGTGGACGTGGCGTGCGAGTTCCCCGACGATCGGCCGCTGGGATCCCACTCCATGTGGGATCTGCCCTTGTTTTCCAACGACACGGCCGGCAGCGACGTCGAGACGGATCGCCACCGCCGTAGGGTTCGGGACATGGACGACCTCGCGTCGGACGCGACCGTGAGCACCCCTCGATCACGGGTCGGTCGACCACCCGACGGCCGGATCGTCCACGACAGCATGGGCGAGATCCGGGTGCCCGACGGTGCCCGTTGGGGAGCCCAGACCGAGCGGGCCCGCCGGAACTTCGCGCTGTCCGACCGTCGCCTGCCCCGGCTCGCCATCCTCGCGTTCGGACTCGTCAAGCGCGACGCCGCCCTGGTCAACGACGGCCTCGACGACGTTCCCCAGGTCACCCATCCGATCGCACGGGCCATCGCTTCGGCCGCCGAGGAGGTCAGCGACGGCGTCCACGACGACCAGTTCCCGGTCGACGTCTACCAGTCCGGCTCCGGCACCTCGTGGAACATGAACGTCAACGAGGTGATCGCCCAGCGGGCGTCGGAGATCTCCGGGCTCGACGTCCATCCCAACGACCACGTCAACGCGTCACAGTCGTCGAACGATGTCGTCCCCACCGTCGTCCGGCTGTCGTCCGCCCTCGGCATCCGACATCACGTGATCCCTGCCGCGCAGCAACTCGAGTGGGCACTCGCGGAGGCTGCGATCCGCCACGCACAGGTGGTGAAGTCCGGTCGGACCAATCTGGCGGACGCGGTGCCGATCACCCTCGGACAGGAACTGTCGGGCTACGCGGCGCAGATCAGCGAGGCGGTCGAACGGCTGGAGGATGTGATCCCGAGGCTGTGCCGACTCCCGCTCGGTGGCACGGCCGTGGGCACCGGGCTGAACTGCCCGCCCGGGTTCGCCGGAGCGGTCGCGGAGCGCCTCGGCGTCGGCACCGGGCTTCCGGTGGTCGAGGCACCCAACCACTTCGCCGTGCAGGGCGCCCACGACGCGATCGTCGAGGCGTCCGCCGCGCTGCGAGGGCTCGCCCTGGCGATGGGCAAGATCGCGGCGGACCTCCGGCTGCTGAGCTCGGGACCGATGACCGGGTTCGGCGAGGTCCGCCTGCCGGCGCTCCAACCCGGGAGCTCGATCATGCCGGGAAAGGTCAACCCGGTGATTCCCGAAGCGGTGCTCCAGGTCTCGGCCCGGGTCGTCGGCAACGACGCCACCGCGGCGTGGGCCGCGGGTCAGGGCGAGCTCGACCTGGGGGCGCAGGTCCCCGTGCTGGGTCACGTCGTCTGGGACTCGATCGACCTGCTCACCCACACCGCGACGTCGTTCGCCGCGAAGTGCATCACCGGGCTGGGAGCCGACATCACCCGAGCCGCCAAGTGGGCGGCAGCGTCGCCCGCTCTCGTCACCGCGCTGGCTCCCCGCGTGGGGTACGAGTCGGCGGCGAAGGCAGTCAAGCACGCCGCCGAACACGGCACGGGGGTCCTCGAGGCCGTGGTCGTACTCGGTCTGATGGACGAGGCCGAGGCGGCTCGCATCCTCGATCCCGCCCGCTTCGTCGACGGCGGCCTGGTCGACTGATTCCCTCGGTTCCGAACCCGTTCTGTGATGCAGAACGCACGCTCCAACGTGCGATCCGCATCGCAGAACCGAGCGGGGTCGAGCCGGCCAACCTGCGGGGTGCGGTCGGTGGGGTCCAAGATGTCGCCCGTGCTCGACGAGGTGACCGTCCCCCTTCCCCCCGCCCGCAGCGTCGCGTCGACCGACGGCGTGAGCATCGCGAGCTACGACTACGGCGGTGCCGGCCGCGACGTCCTGTTCGTCCACGCCACCGGCTTCCACGCCGGGGTCTGGGGGCCGATGTCGGCGGAACTGCCCGAGTTCCACCGGGTCGCGCTCGACGTTCGGGGCCACGGGCAGTCGAGCGCTCCCGAGCACGGGATGGCCTGGGAGGGAACGGCCCGGGACGTTCTGGCGACGGTCGACACCTTCGGGCTCGACCGTCCGATCGGCGTCGGCCACTCGATGGGCGGTGCCTCGCTGCTCCTCGCCGAACAGGCTCGTCCCGGCACGTTCTCACTCCTGTGGCTGTTCGAGCCGATCCTGATCCCGGCCGGCCTGGACCTGCCGGGCGAGAACCCGCTCGCGGCGGGGGCGGCGCGCCGCCGACCGGACTTCCCGTCCAAGGAGGAGGCGTTCGCCAACTTCGCCCACAAGCCGCCGCTGTCCGCGCTCGCCGAGGGCTGCCTCGCCGCCTATGTCGAGTACGGGTTCGAGCCCCTCGGCGACGGACCCGAGGGATGGGTGACACTCCTGTGCCGGCCCGAGGTCGAGTCCGAGACGTTCCGAATGGGATCTCGGCACCACGCGTTCGAGCATCTCGACGAGGTCGGGTGCCCGGTGATCGTCGTGCGAGGCGGCGACGACGGCACCGGGCCGGCGTCGTTCGCCCCGCTGGTGGTCGATCCCCTGCCCGACGGGCGACTCGAGGACCATCCCGACCTCGGACACTTCGGCCCCCTCGAGGCTCCCGAGATCATGGCCGCGTCGGTTCGGTCTGCGGCCCGGAACCACGATCTGGCCTGACGGTCGACCCCGCTGTCAGTGGGGGTGCATATGGTGGGGCCCATGGCGTTGCCGCTCCCAACATCGCTCTCCCCGTCGAAGGTGTCGACCTTCAAGGACTGCGCGCTCGCCTTCCGGTTCTCCGCCATCGACCGCCTCCCGGAACCGACGTCGATTCCGGCGGTGAAGGGCACCACCGTCCACCGGGCACTCGAACTGCTGCTGCTCGACCCGCCGGCGGATCGCACCCCCGAGCGGGCCCAGGAGCACCTCCTCACCGCGTTGGACGAGATCCGGGCCGACGCCGAGTACCTCTCGCTCGAGATCACCCCGGAGGAGGAGCTCGCCTTCGCCGCCGACGCCTCGGTCATGATCGAGCGTTACTTCCAGCTCGAGGACCCTCGTCGGATCGCACCGATCGGCCTCGAGCTGATGCTCACCACCGAGCTGGGCTCAACCACGATCCGCGGCATCATCGACCGGCTCGAGCTCGATTCAAACGGTGAGTTCATCGTGACCGACTACAAGACCGGCCGGGCTCCGTCGGAACGCCAGGAACAGGCTCGCCTCGGCGGGGTCCACTTCTATGCCTTCCTGTGCGAGCGGGTGCTCGGCAAGCGGCCGGCCAAGATCCAGCTCGTGTACCTGGGGAAGGAGCCGCAGGTGATCTCGGTCGTCCCGACGGCGCAGTCCACCCGCGGGCTCGAGAAGCGACTCGGCGCCATCTGGACGGCGGTCGAGAAGGCGTGCGAGAACGAGGACTTCCGGCCCAAGCCGTCCGCCCTCTGCAGCTGGTGCTCCTTCAAGGCGTTCTGCCCAGCGTTCGGGGGGAAACCCGAAGAGGCCCAGATGCTCTACGTCCGCCCCGGTCCCCAGCAGACGCTGGACCTCGCCGCCGGCGCGTGAGCGGCATCCCGCTCGATCATCCGCTCGTCGCGCGGGCCGATGCACGGATCGAGCGCGCCGCCGCCGCGTGGCGCGGAAATCCGGCGGCTGATCGTGTCTTCTACGCCCTGTCGGAGGCGGGCAACCATTCGGTGATCTGGCACGCCATCAACGCCACCGACGCACTGGTCGTCCCGCGCCATCGGCCGCGGGCCATGCGCCGCAGTGTCCTGTTGGGCGTCGAGCAGGCCATCGTGAACGTCGGCATCAAGTCGCTGTTCAAGCGGGCGCGGCCCGACGCCGCAGTCGATCACCCGTACGAGCTCCGGACCACACATACCTCGAGCTTCCCGAGCGGGCACGCGTCGGCCGGCGCCTGCGCCGCCACCCTGTTGTCGCGTGACCTGGGTGTCGCTCCGCTGTGGTGGGGCCTCGCCGCCGCCGTGGCATGGAGCCGGGTCCACGTGGGCGCCCACCATCCGAGCGACATCGTGGCGGGCGCCGTCACGGGACGGAACCTGGCGCGCATCGCCGGCCGCATCTGGCCCTGACCGTCGATCCCGGGCGGCCACGCCGGGTACCCTCGAATCGATGGCCGAGCGGGACGACGACACCCGGATGAGCCCGTTCGAGGCGATGATGTGGGAGGTCGACTCCGATCCCCACCTGGCGTCGTCGTTCTCCAACCTCACCATCCTCGATCGTCCCCCCGACCGGGCGGTCCTGCGAGCCAAGCTCAACCGGGCAACGGTGGTGGTGGGTCGCCTGCGTCAACGGGTCGTCCCCACACCCGGTCGACTCGCTCCTCCCGAGTGGCGGGACGACCCCGAATTCGACCTCGACCACCATGTCCGCTGGGTCGATCTCGGGGGCAACGCCGACCACGAGGAGCTCTGCCGGTTCGCGGTCCGCACCTTCGCCCAGCCGTTCGACCGCGAGCGACCCCTCTGGGAGTTCGTGGTCGTCGAGGGACTCGAGGGTGGACGAGCCGCGATGGTCCAGCGCTTCCACCACACCATCGCCGACGGCAAGGGTGGGATCCGGATCTCCGCCCAGTTCCTCGACCTCGAGGCCCACCCCGCCGAGCCCGACGAACCGGCGGCGATCCCACCGTTGGCGCCGTCGACGACCGACCCGGTCGATCCCGAGTCGTGGTGGGCCCGGAACTCCCGGGCCTTCGGCCACGCCACCGGCCAGGTTCGCGACGTCGCCGGGTCGATCGGCCAACTGCTCACCCGGCCCGGTGACCTGCCGGCCCGGGGTGCCGAACTGGCCGACATGGCCCGGTCGGCCGCCCGTCAGATCCGGGTCGATTCCCGGCGCTCGCCGCTGTGGACCGAGCGGTCGCTCGACCGGTGGTTCGGGACGACCAAGATCAACCTCGACGACGTCCGCACCGCAGCATCCGCGCTGGGCGGCAGCATCAACGACCTGTTCGTGACCGGAGCCGTCGACGGGGCCGCCCGACATCACGAGGCCCATGGCGCGCCCGTCGCCGAGTTGCGGCTGTCGATGCCCATCAGCACCCGGGACGACAAGCGGGTGGGCGGAAACGCGTTCACTCCCTCACAGACGCTGGTTCCGACCGGCCCGATGGACGTCGCCGAGCGGTTCCGGGCCATCCACGAGGCGCTCGACGTCGTGAAACGGGAACACGTGACCTCGGTCGACGCCGCCGCAGTCGCAGCGAACCTGCTCCCGCGGGCCGCGATCGTCCGCACGACCCAGATGGTGACCGGATCGGTGGACTTCGTGGTCTCGAACGTGAAGGCCGCGCCGTTCGACCTGTACATCGCCGGCGCCTTCATGGAGGCGAACTACCCGCTCGGACCGCTGGCCGGGACCGCCTTCAATCTCACGACGATGTCGTACCGGGGGTGGCTGTTCCTCGGGCTCGTCGCCGACACGGCCGCGATCGCCGATCCGGACGTCCTGCTCGGAGCCATCGAGAACTCCTATCGCGAACTGCTCAAAGCGGGCGGCGTGAAGCGCCGCACCGTCAAGGATCCCCGCCTGACCGCAGAGGTCAGTTGATGTGAACCTCGGCGTCCAGCTTGGCCAGGACCGAGCGGACGTCGAGTAGCAGGTCAGCCATCTCCGACGTGGGGACGATGGAACGCTCAGAGATGTCACCGAGGCCGCGGTCGATCAGCTCCATCGCTGCACGAATGGAGTCGTCCGCCACAAGCTCCGCGTCCTTGACCTCGGTCATCGTGCCCTCCAGCTCGCATCGAACCGGCGGGTCCGCTCGATCCCTGGGTTGGGTGGAGTCGGGCCGGGCGACATGGGACAAGGATACGCACGCCGTGTGACGCCGCCACGTCGATAGGGCCCCGTTCATTGAACGTTCACGGCGCCGATACAGCCCCGCGATGGCCGCTACGGTCCCTCCGATGCCCGAAGATCAAGGTGATTCCGCGGTTCTGACGCCAATCGGCCTGACCTTTGCCAGCTTTCAGGCGTTGGGTCTCGACGTGGGTCTCGAGATGGCCCGACGGGCTCGAGACCGCGGTTACACCTCCTACTGGACGGCGGAGACGGTCGGGCTCGAGGCCTTCTCGACCCTCGCCGCCGTGGGCAGCACCGTCGGCGGGATGGACCTCGGCACCGGGGTGATCGCCCTCCAGCTCCGCACTCCGATGGTCGCCGCGATGGGAGCGGCGACCGTTCAGAGCGTCGTGGGCGACCACACGGTCCTGCTCGGCGTCGGGATCTCGTCGCCGGTCGTGGTCGGCCGATGGCACGGCGCGACGTACGGCGACCGCCCGATCGCCCAGACCCGGGAGTTCCTCCACCTGACCCGACTGTGCCTCGCCGGCGACTCCGTGAGCTTCGACGGCGACTTCTACCACTGTTCGAAGTTCCGCCTCGGCGTGCGATTGGGTGAGCGCCGCCCCCGACTCGTCCTCGGAGCGTTGAACCAACGGATGCTGGGCCTCGCGGGCGAGATGGCCGACGGGGTGGCCCTCAACTACCTCCCCGCGACCGCGGTTCCCTGGTGCGTCGAGCAGGTCCGCGCCGGCGAGGCAGCGGCCGGCAGGCCCCCCGGGGCCTGCACGGTGTACGCCTACGTCCACGTGGGGATCTGCGATCCGATCGCAGCCCGGCCGGCGGCACGACGCGACCTCTTCTCCTACGGCGTGGTGGGTGCGTACGCCAAGGCCTTCACCCGGGCCGGGTTCGGCGATGAGATGGCCGCGCTGGCGGCCGCCCGCGACGCGGGGGATCGGGAAGGCAGCGTCGAGGCCATCTCGGATCGCATGGTCGACGCCATCAACATCTGCGGCGATGCCACCACCGTCACCTCCGCGGTCCAGGCGTACCGCGACGGCGGGGTCGACGTCCCGGTGGTCATGCCCCTGCCATGGGGCGAGGACCGGGTCGGCACCATCGCGGCCACGGTCGACGCCCTCGCACCGTAGGTTCGGGGGTCGACGGTCCAGGAGGACAGACATGGAACTGCGCGATTCGGTCGTCGTCGTGACCGGCGGAGGGAGCGGAATCGGTGCCGCCCTGTGCCGACGGTTCGCCGAGGAGTCGCCCCGGGCCCTCGTCGTGGTCGACATCGCCCGACCGGGTGCCGAAGCGGTGGCCGACGAGATCCGGGCGGCCCACCCGGGGGTCGAGGTCGACAGCGTCATGGTCGACGTGTCCGCCGAGGGCCAGGTCCGGGACCTCGTGGAAGGTTGCATCGACCGCTTCGGAGGGATCGACCTGTTCGTCGGCAACGCCGGGATCGGCACGGCGACGGGGATCGACGCCACCAACGAGCAGTGGCACCGGATCTGGGACGTCAACGTGATGGCGCACGTCTATGCCACCCGGGCCCTGCTCCCCCACTGGCAGGAGCGCGGCCGGGGTTACCTGCTGATCACGGCGTCGGCCGCGGGGTTGCTCACCAACCTGGGCGACGCTCCGTACACCGTGACCAAGCACGGCGCGGTCGCGCTCGCCGAGTGGATCTCGATCAGCCACGGCGCGTCGGGGGTCACCGTCTCGTGCCTGTGTCCCCAGGGCGTGCGGACACCCCTCCTCTTCGGCGGATCCGATGAGTCGACCGAGGGCGAACTGGCCGCCGACGTGGTGAAGATGCAGGGCGTGATCGAACCCGAGGAGGTCGCGGAATCCGTCGTCGCCGGCCTCCGTGACGAGACGTTCCTGATCCTGCCGCACCCCGAGGTGGCCACCTACGAACAGCGTCGGGCCGGCGATCGCGATCGCTGGCTCACGGCGATGCGCAGGCTCCACGCGCAGCTCACCGGTGACTGACCCACACCGGGGCACCCTCGCCGTCTACGAACGGGAGGCTCCCCGGTGGGAGGCCGATCGGTCGGCGTCGCTCGCCGGGGCCCGAGCGTTCGCAGCCGGGCTCGAGGCCCGCGGGTCCTCGGATCGACCGGTGGTCGCCGACCTCGGATGCGGGCCGGGATGGCATCTCCCGGCTCTTCCCGACGGCTCGATCGCGCTCGACGGCGCCGCGGCGATGCTCGACCTGGTCCCGGCCCACGCCCCGCGGTCACCGCGGGTCCGCGCCGACCTTCGGGCACTGCCCTTCGCCCGCCACTCACTGGACGGGGCGTGGGCGAACAAGGCATACGTCCACATCGACCGGCGGCTGATGCCGATGGCACTGTGGGACCTCCACCGGGTGCTCCGAGTCGGTGGCCGGGCCGAGCTCGGAGTGTTCGGGGGCGACACCGACCTCGGACCGTTCGCCGGTGACGACTTTCCCGGTCGCATGTTCTCGTCCTGGCCGGCCGACCTCCTGCGCCACGTCCTGACGGGCGCCGGCTTCTCGATCATCTCGATGGAATCGGACGGCGAGCCACCCTCGGAACGTCACTCCGTGGTGATCGAACGGGTCCGGACGCTGGCCGACGTCGTCGGGCCCGGCATGGATCTGCTGCTGTGCGGGCTGAATCCGTCGGTGTACTCCGCGGACCGGGGGATGGGCTTCGCACGCGCCGGCAACCGGGCCTGGCCGGCGCTCTTGGCATCGGGCCTCGCCCGCATCGACCGTGACCCGATCGCGTTGTTCCGACGCGGGGTCGGCATGACGGACCTGATCAAGCGGGCGACACCGAACGCCAAGGAGTTGACCCGGGCCGAGTACCGCGCCGGGTTCGCCCGGCTCGACGCGTTGTGCAGTTGGTTGAGACCGGGCGCGGTGTGCGTGGTCGGGCTGACCGGCTGGCGCGAGGCGAGCGGAGACCGCTCCGCCGCAACCGGCTGGCAGGACATCAGGCTGGGCGACCGACCGGTCTACCTGATGCCCAACCCGAGCGGTGCCAACGCCCACACGAACGTCGACGATCTCGCCTCCCACTTCCGGGCCGCGATGTCGGGGCACCCATGAGCCGGTGTCAGGACACCCATGAGCCGGTTTCCGGCGTCGCCGAAGGAGCAGTTTGCGGTAGTACGGCACCCGGCCATCATGTCGAGGCCCTGACGAAGGAGATCACATGTCCGACCTGATCCGAGCCGGCCTCCAGATCCCCCTGTTCACCTACTCCGATGCGGGACCGGCCGACATCTTCGATCGGGTCGCCGCGCAGGCCGAGGCCGCCGAGGATTCGGGCTTCGACTCGGTGTGGGTGATGGACCACTTCTGGCAGCTGCCGATGCTGGGAAATCCCGAACAGGAGATGCTCGAGGCCTACACGACGCTCGGCGCGCTCGCGGCGCGCACGTCGCGGGTCAACCTCGGAACGCTCGTCACGGGTGTGACCTACCGGAACCCGACCCTGCTGGCCAAGATCGTCACCACGCTCGACGTCATCTCGCGCGGCCGGGCCATCTGCGGCATCGGGGCGGCCTGGTTCGACGTCGAACACGTTGGCCTCGGCTTCGACTTCCCGCCCCTCAAGGTCCGCTTCGAGATGCTCGAGGAGGCGCTGGTCATCCTCCGAGCGATGTTCTCCGAGGAGAACCCCACGTTCGACGGCAAGCACTACCGCACGGCCAACGCGTTCAATTCACCGGGTCCGGTCCGCTCCGGTGGCCCCCCGATCATGGTGGGCGGATCCGGCGAGCGGAAGACCCTCCCGCTCGGTGCCCGCCTCGGCGACGCCATCAACCTGTCCGCGGCCCGCGACGAGCTCCCCCGCAAGGTCGAGATCATCGAGCGGTCGCTGGGTGAGGCCGGAAAGTCGCGCGAGGAGTTCAACATCAGTTGGCTCCAGACGCTGATCATGGGCGACACCACGGCCGAGGCGGACGAGAAGCTGCTGGCCATGTTGGCGGCCCGTGGCATGGACCCCTCGATGCTCGACGATCCCGAGATCCGGGCCATGGTCACCGGTCGCATGACCATCGGCGACGCCGACGCGTGCGTTGCCCAACTCCGGGGCGACCTGGCGACCGGCCTCGACGGGATCATCGTGAACCTGCCGGGCGACGACGGCGACCCCGGTGCGGTTCGCCGGGCCGGCGAGGTCCTGCTCGCCGCCACCGCCTGAGCCAGCGCGAAGACTGAGACAGCACAGACGTTCCCTATTCGCGCGACCCCTGAGTAGCGTTCGCCGCCGTGCTGCTCCACGAGATCGTGTCGTTCTCGGCGTCGGTCGTGCCCGACGACCTCGCGCTCGTGGCCGACGGCCGACGATGGACCTACGCGCACCTCGACGCGGACATCGCTCGCCTGGCGGCACGGATCGCCGGACTCGTCGACCCCGGTGAGCGGGTCGCAGTCATCGCAGACAACCGCGCCCGGTACGTGATGGCGCTCTACGCGGTGCCGCGGGCCGGGTCGATCCTGGTCCACGGCAACACCCGGCACACCGCGGCCGAGCTGGTCGACCTCCTGGCGGCGTCGGGGGCGTCGGCGGTCCTGGCGACGGCGGACCACCTCGCCCGAATCGAGCCACATCGCGACGAGCTTCCCGGCGTCCGCCACTGGATGGACCTCGACCAGATCGACGACTTGGCCGCTGACCCCGGCGGCCGGGGCGGGACCGATCCGCTGGGTCGCGCCGGCGACGAACGCGACACCGCCTGGCTCATCTACACGTCGGGGACGACCGGCCGTCCCAAGGGTGCGATGCTCACGCACCGTTCGATCGAGGCCGCCGTGCTCAACACGACGATGGCCCGACCGGTCGCCGACGACGACGTCTACCTCTTCCCGTTCCCGCTGTTCCACGTCGCGGCGTACAACGTCATCCACCATCACCTCAGGCAACGGCCGGTCGTGATCCTCCCCCGATTCGACCCCGTGGCGGTCATGGCCGCGATCGAGGGCGAACGCGTGACGTCGATCTCCCTCGCCCCGACGATGATCGCGATGATCCTCGACCATCCCGACCGCTCCGCCTACGACCTCGGGTCGTTGCGCCAGATCGGGTACGGGGCCTCGGCCATGCCGCTCGACCTGTTGCACCGAACGCTCGCGGAGTTGCCGACGGTTGGGTTGGCTCAGGGATACGGAATGACCGAGCTCTCCGGCAACGCCGTGTTCCTCGGTCCCGAGGAGCACCGACGGGCCGGCACCGTCGAACCGGCGCTGCTCGCCGCGGCAGGTCGGCCGGCCCCGCTGATCGCCCTCCGCATCGCCGACGATGACGGCCGCGAGGTCGGTCGCGGCGAGGTGGGCGAGATCCTCGTGAAGGGCGACCAGGTGTGCGCTGGTTACTGGGACGATCCCGCGGAAACGGCGTCGGGCTGGACGGCCGACGGTTGGTTCCGCACGGGTGACGTCGGTCGGATCGACGACGACGGCTTCCTCCACGTGGTCGACCGCAAGAAGGACATCATCATCACGGGCGGCGAGAACGTGTCGAGCCGGGAGGTCGAGGACGTGGTCGGTCGCCACGACGACGTGGCCGCCGTGGCGGTCGTCGGGGTCCCCGACGATCGATGGGGTGAGCGGATCTGTGCCGTGGTCGTCGCCCGTGGCGGCAACGCCGTCGATCCCGATGAGCTCATCGCCTGGACCGACGGCCGCCTGGCCGGGTTCAAGCGGCCCCGAGCCGTGCTGACCGTCGACGAGCTGCCGGTGAACGCCTCCGGCAAGATCGAGAAGCGGGTGCTGCGCGACATCGCCCGCGACGCGTTCGCGTAACCCTCACCGGCGCAGCGACGATCAGCCCGACGATCAGGTTGGAGCGAGGTCGCGGATCGCCTGTCGTTGATCGACCCCGAGCGGAAGGATCGCGAGCGCGGCCGTCGTGACTCCGTTCGCCTGGTACCGGGCGATGTGGTCGCGACACTCCGCGGGCGAGCCGTTCACGATGAGCTCGTCGACGAGGGACTCGGGAATGGCGGCCGTGGCCCCGGCCCGGTCACCGTCCTTCCACAGCCGCCACATCTCACCCAGCTCGTCCCCGCGGCCCAGCCACTCGTGGAAGGCGGCGTAGACGGGGACATTGAGGTACGAGGCGATCACCCGACGACCGATGCCGACCACCGTGTCGTGGTCGGTGGTGGGGGCCACGAAGATGCGGGCCACGATCTCCTTCGGCGCTGATGAAGCCGCTCCTTCCGCCTCCGAGCCGGCTGCGTGCACGATCGGCGCCACGCTCGTCACGTCGTCGGCCGCCAGCCAGTTGATGATCGCGCCGTCACCCTCACGGCCGGCGAGGCGGAGCATCCCCTCACGCAGGGCGGCGATGAGGATCGGTGGTTCGACCTCCGGCTTGACCCCGAGGCGGAACCCGCTCACCTCGTGGCTCCCGAACGTGCCCGTCACCTTCTCGCCCGTGAACGCGGCACGAAGGAACCGCACCATGTCGCGCACCTGACGGTAGGGCTCCTCGAACGGGATGCCGTTCCACCGTTCGACGATCACGTTCGACGAGGTCCCGATGCCGAAGGCGAACCGGCCCGGGGCGGCATCGGCGAGGCCGGCGACCGACTGGGCCAGGCACGCAGGACCACGGGTGAATGCCGGGATGATGGCCGTCCCGAGCCGTAGGGACGGAGCCCACGCCGACGCCAGGGCCAACGGGGTGAAACCGTCCGCACCGTCGGATTCGGCCGACCACACGTCCGTGTACCCCAGATCGGCCAACTCGACGATCCAGTCACGTTGCTCGTGCAGGGGCACGCCCATGAAAGGGATCGTCATCCCGTAGCGGGTGGGCGCCGTGTTCGTTGTCATGGTCGGAGGATAGGCAGCCCGTGACCGGCGGGCCGGGCTGAGCCACCCTTCAGGCCGTGGCGGAACCGGGTACTTGTCCCCGTGGGTGAGTGTCACACCCTGTCTGCACAATGGAGACATGACAGAGCAGCTGGCACTGAGCGTTCCGAAGGGTTCTGCGGCTCCCAGCCGCCATGCCACCCGGCGCATCCGAATCGTGCCACCCGTGGTCGACCACCGGCTCGACGAGCACACGCGCGAGGTCGGCCGGCAGGGCGTCGCGGCGGCACGTGCGGCACTCGCAGCGGCCAACCAGCGGGCCAACGCCCGCGTCGCCGAGCGCCAGGCCGAACGTGAGGCCGAACTCGCCCGCCAAGCCTCCGCGACCGGCCGTCGTCGTCACGCCGCCTGAGCCTTCCCGCGGAGCCCGGCCGTAGGATGCCGCGCATGCCTGACGCAGTGATCATCGAAGCCGTCCGAAGCCCGATCGGGCGTCGCAACGGCGGCCTGTCCACCGTGCATCCCGCGGACCTGCTGTCGACCGTTCTGGGTGAGCTCGTCACCCGCAGCGGGATCGACCCCGCGGAGATCGGCCAGATCGTCGGCGGCTGTGTCAGCCAGGTCGGCGAGCAGTCGTTCAACATCACCCGCACCGCCATGCTGTCCGCAGGCCTGCCCCAGGAGATCGCAGCGACCACGGTCGACACGCAGTGCGGATCGTCGCAGCAGGCGGTCAACGTCGCCACCGCCCTCGTCGCCTCCGGCGTCACCGACGTCGCGATCGCCTGCGGGGTCGAGTCCATGAGCCGCATCCCGATCGGCATGAACTCGTCCAAGAAGCTCGGGCTGGGCGTCCCGATCCCCAAGCCCTACTTCGGCCGATACGAGTTCACCTCGCAGTTCGAGGGAGCCGAACGCATCGCCGACAAGTGGGGCGTCTCGCGGAGCGACTGTGACGAGTTCGGCCTCGCCTCCCAGCAACGCGCGGCGACAGCCTGGGCCGAGGACCGTTTCGGCGGCCAGGTCGTCCCGATCGACGCCCCCGACGTCGATGACGACGGGAAGCCGACCGGCACCACCCACCGGGTCGAGCGCGACGAGGGCCTGCGCGACACCAGCCTCGAGACGCTCGCAAAGCTGAAGCCGGTCGCCCGCGAGGACGGCGTCCACACTGCCGGGTCGTCGTCACAGATCTCCGACGGTGCAGCCGCGGTGCTGATCGTGTCGGACGCCAAGGCCGCCGCGCTCGGACTCACCCCGCGGGCCGAGGTGGTCGACACCTGCCTGGTCGGGGTCGATCCCGTCCTCATGCTCACCGGACCGATGGATGCCACCAAGCACCTGCTGGACCGGTCGGGCATGTCGATCTCCGACATCGACCTGTTCGAGATCAACGAGGCGTTCGCCTCCGTCGTCCTCGCCTGGGCCAGGGAGGTCGGAGCCGACCTCGACCGGACCAACCCGAACGGCGGTGCGATCGCGCTCGGCCACCCGCTCGGCGGGACCGGCGCGTTCCTGTTGACCAAGGCCCTTCACGAGCTCGAGCGGACCGGCGGTGAGACCGCATTGATCAGCATGTGCTGCGGTGGCGGGCTCGGCACCGGCACCCTCATCCGTCGCGTCTGAGTCCGAGGGCGATGTCGGGTTCGACCTCCGGGCGACCGCCCCGACCACGCCGATCCATCGCACCTTCACGCCGCGGCCGTCCGTCGTCGTGAGGACGACGGCGGGTGTCGCGGTCGTCGTCGCCGTGCTCGGAGCGGCGTCGGTCCTGGTCGCCGGCTGTTCGGGAGGCGACGCCGAGATCGGGGTCGAGGGGCCCGGAAGCTCCGGCGTCGAGGCCAACGCCAGGGTTATCCGCGTGGTCGACGGCGACACCGTCGTGGCTGACATCGATGGGCAGGAGGAACGTGTCCGGCTGATCGGCATCGATACGCCCGAGTCGGTGGAGCAGGGCTCCCCAGTGGAATGCTTCGGCAAGGAGGCCTCGAAGCACACCAGGGAACTGTTGGCGGAGGGCACCGCCGTCCGCATCGAGCTCGACGCCGAACCGCGTGACCGGTACGACCGGCTCCTCGGATATGTCTACCGGGCGTCGGACGGGCTGTTCGTCAACCTGGCGATCGTCCGGGACGGGTACGGAAACTCGTACACCTTCCCGCCCAACGTCGCCCACACCGACCAGTTCCGCGACGCCGCCGCAGCCGCTCGCGACGGCGGCGTCGGTCTCTGGTCCGCCTGCGCCGACGACCTACCGTTCCCCGCCGGCCAGCGGTGAGGGTGGTTCTCGCTGCGC
>Ga0190271_10000186_pt1 | contig 31310 bp, 24 predicted proteins | sample Popmic356T_FD_133747 | JGI IMG/M metagenome (GOLD analysis project Ga0190271, IMG submission 133747) | Populus adjacent soil microbial communities from riparian zone of Weber River, Utah, USA - 356 T | ecosystem: Environmental > Terrestrial > Soil > Riparian zone | place: USA: Utah | collected...
CATATCGTTACTGGTGGGTTGTTTTTTTGCTGTCCAATTCCCATTACTGAATGTTTTTAATATTCCTGCAAGTGTTTATATCATTGCGATGCTCTTATCGGTGGCATTCATTTATCTATTGGTTTTGTTTTGCTCTTTATATCCCGGTAAACAGGCGGCTAACATCCATCCTGCTGTTGCATTGCATGAAGAATAATACTTATACCTAACTTTGCATATGATATTAATTGTTGATGACGATATAGCTGTACGTACTTCACTTTCGCTTCTTTTAAAAAGCAATGGAAATGAAATCGTGAGCACAGATAGTCCTGTTCAGGCTTTTGAGGTGCTAAAAACCCAAAAGCCTGAACTTATTATTCTGGATCTGAACTTTTCTATTGGTACTTCTGGTAAAGAAGGCATGGACCTGCTCAAAAAAATCAGGACTTTTGATGCTGCTGTGCCTATAATATTGATTACGGGATGGGCAAGCATCGAACTTGCTGTACAGGGAATGAAACTGGGTGCAAATGATTTTATCAATAAACCATGGAACAATGACTATGTATTACAGTCAGTAGAAACGTTACTACAGTTAAACGGCAAAAAAGTAATATCGAGAAGCCGGAAAGAGCTCGATAAAAAATATAATTTTAAGCAGATTATTGGAGAAGATCCGGGTTTGTTAGCCATTCTCGAAACCATTGGCCGTGTGGCATCTACCAATGCCTCAATTCTGATTACAGGTGAAAGTGGCACGGGAAAAGAGCTGGTTGCAGAAGCCATCCATGAAAACAGCAACCGCATGAGTAAAGCCTTTGTAAAAGTAAACCTGGGCGGCATTTCTTCGTCTTTATTTGAGAGTGAAATGTTTGGCCATGTTCGGGGTGCATTTACCGATGCGCGTTTTGACAGAACCGGCCGTTTTGAAATGGCAAACAAGGGTACCATATTCCTGGATGAAATTGGCGATCTGGAAGCTTCAAGTCAGGTAAAATTATTAAGGGTACTGCAAGACAGAACTTACGAGGTTTTGGGCAGTAGCCGCACCAAAACGGTTGATACCAGGGTAGTTTGCGCCACCAATAAAAACCTTAACGAAATGGTGGCTTCGGGTCTGTTCAGAGAAGATTTATTATACCGGATTAATTTAATTACCATCCATCTGCCTGCTTTAAGAGACCGTCCGTCAGATATTCCGTTACTTGTAAATTTCTTCATTAACAATATGAAAGAGATTTATAACCGTCCTGATTTATCCATCTCCTCAGCGGCAATGCGCTGGTTACAACAACTGGCCTTGCCGGGAAACATCAGGCAGTTAAAAAACCTGGTAGAACGAACAGTACTGATCAGTCATAAAAATGAATTGGGAATCGATGAGTTTCAATCTCAATTGAATTCATCCCCTTTAAGGAACGAAAAAGTTAAATTGCCTGGCGTTGGCACGATGACTTTAGAGCAAATGGAAGCTGAAATGGTTAAACAAGCCATGAATTTCCATAAAAACAGGATTACAAAGGCCGCTGCATCTTTGGGTATTACGCGAAATGCACTTTACCGCCGGTTGGAAAAATATCAAATCCCTTTTAATGAAACTGAAGACTAAATATATCCTTTTTTTAGTGCTGCTCCACCTGATCTGTCTGGTGATGAGTTACTTCATTTTTAAAGAAAATAAGCTTATTTTCTTGCTTGCTGAGGTATTTATTATCATTTCGATATTGATTTCGCTGAGTTTATACAAACAGTTAATTGCGCCGCTTAGCTATTTGAGGCAGGGGATTTCGGCAATAAAGGATAAAGATTTTAATGTTAAATTTCTTTCTACCGGCAAAAAAGAAGTAGATGAGCTGGTAGATGTTTACAACCGGATGATCGATGAACTTAGAACGGAACGAACCAAACAACAGGAACAGCACTTTTTTCTCGAAAAACTGATTCAGACCTCGCCTACCGGCATTATTATTTTAGATTACGATAAGCAGGTTAAACAGATTAACCCAAAAGCGACCGAAATTTTAAACAACAACCAACATCTACTTGAAAACCAGATATATGAACTAAAAACGGGCAGTTCTAAAGTAGTGCGCGTTAACGGGGTGCATACCTATAAGATCCAGAAATCAAGGTTTATTGACCGGGGTTTTGAGCGTATTTTCATCATGATAGAAGAGGTAACCGCCGAAATTTTTGCGGCAGAGAAAGGTGTATACAATAAAGTGATCCGAATGATGGCACACGAAGTAAACAATACTATAGGACCGGTAAATTCGATCATCAATACCGCGCTATCACAACAAAATCTGTGGCTAAACGAACAGGACTATTCCTTGAAAAATGCGTTAAAGGTTGCCGCAGACAGGAATCAGAACCTAAATATTTTTATGCGGAACTTTGCAGATCTGGTTAAACTACCAGCGGCAAACAGAAAAAAAATAAACCTGGTTGAGCTGATAAAATCGGTTACTGAACTCATGTATTTTCCGGCAAACGAAAAAAATATTAAAATTGATTTCGAAAGTACCCATGAAAGCTATTTTATCTCGGCCGATGTTGAACAAATGGAACAGGCACTGATCAATGTTGTTAAAAATGCAATTGAAGCCATCGAAAATACAGGAAAAATTACGTTAACGTTAGATCAGTCTAAGCAAATGCTCACCATTTCAGATACCGGAAAGGGAATCTCTCAACAAGATACTGAACAGCTGTTCAGCCCATTCTTCAGCACTAAAAAAGATGGACAGGGAATTGGACTAACCTTAGTGCGCGAAATTCTTTTAAATCATAACTTTGATTTCTCGCTAAAAACAATACAACCTAACGAAACACAGTTTTCGATCAAGTTTATATTAGGTTGATCTGTTAGAGATCATCAAAGTAAATATATTATTTTATCCCTAAACAGGCAGAGCAGTTTCGCGTTTGGCCTGTGTAATTACAAGTGAACTATTCAGGGTGCCTATGTTATCCAAATGACCAAATTTATTAGTCAGAAAATCGTTATAAGCGATCATATTTCTGGCAACAACCTTTAACATAAAATCAAAGCCGCCTGTAGTATGGTAACATTCCAATACCTCATCGAATTTGCTTACCTCCTGCTGAAATAACCTGAAGGTATTAACAGAATGATTGGTAAGCTGAACCTGCAGATAGCAGATCATACAGTTGCCGAATTTATTGGGATCAATTAATGCCACCACAGATGAAATGAACCCTAAACGTTCCAGGCGTTTTACACGTTCCTGAATCGGAGATTTTGAAAGATGCAGTATAGCAGCAAGTTCTTTGTAGGTGAGTCTTGCATCTTTTTGCAAAAGTGCTAAAATATCTCTGTCAGTTTGGTCAGGAGTGTATAATTCCATTATAGTGATTAGTCTATTTATTTCTTTTAGGCTTAGTTTTATAATGAATACCCAAATATATGAATACTCTCTATTAAACCCTTATGCAGATCATAAAAAAAGAACAAAATCTTGTTTTAAAGTATAATTAAAACTACAAACGAAATTAAATTCCGCCAAAACCCACTCAACAGGACATTTTCCCTATTTAACAACCATCTTCGTTTTAATTGTCAATCTGAAGGATATTTGTTTAACGAATGAGACAACTGCTAGCAGCAGTGCGTTGATTTAGTTTAGTTAATGATAACAAGAGCGCCAGCGCGATGCTGGCGCTTTTGCTTTTTAAATTAGCCCCTTACCTGGTGTACACTCACTGCAAGTAGTCACCATGCTCCACCATCTTTAAGCACAACTGTCTCCCTATTTCCAATCTAAATACAAGCAGATAAAAAAATCATCATGTCGAAAATCTTTAACCTTTTTTTTGGAATATTCAATTTTTAGTTTTTACTTTGAAATACAAAGCACTTTACATAACATAGAAAAATAAAGTAGTTTATTACATCAGGTTTACCATACCTGCAAATCAACATTATTTAACAGCAAGTTATGCACAGAGAAGAACAAAAACTAAGGTTACACGCCAAAATATGTATCTGTATAATTATTGCAGGATTGGCGATAAGCGGGTTAACCGCGTTTCCCTTAGAAACCGAAATGGCCTATCTGGTTAAGCATGTGGAAATTTTACCAATTAGCCTGCAACTTTGGCTTAGAACAGTTTATCAGGCAATTAAGGCGACTAACCTGCGCTACCCATTTTTAAGTTATGGCACCGATTGGCTGGCTTTTGCGCATCTCATGTTGGCCGTGCTTTTTATCGGTCCATTAAAAGATCCTGTAAAAAACAAATGGGTGATCGACTTTGGTATGATCTCTTGTATTGCGATTATTCCATTAGCCTTAATTGCCGGGAACATCCGCCAAATCCCAGTATTTTGGCAAATGATAGATTGTTCTTTTGGCATTCTCGGAATTATCCCCTTGATACTATGCCGAATCAACATCAAAAAAATTGAAATATTAGAAGAGCAGTATGGATTATGGACTTTGTAAACAAACATTCTATCGTAAGGAAAATATGGGGCAATACAGATGTTGTTCTTTTTATTTTTGCCGGCGCCGCAGCAGAATTCAGCCTGAATAAAGCTGTTGATTGGTTGTATTTTACAGGCAAACTACCTAAAGATCCATTAGGAAGACTATTTTCTACCGTTGCTTATGCGCAAAAAATCGTATTTTCTACTTTAACTGAAGCCCATGCAGCGATAGATCAGATTACGATGATTCATCAGCATGTTGAAGCTGGAAGAAATGCTAAAATTCCAGATTGGGCCTATAGAGATGTATTATTTATGCTGATTGATTATTCTATCCGTGCTTTCGAAGTGCTGGAAAGAAAACTTACTTTAACAGAAAAGGAGGAAATATTCACCACTTTCTATCAAGTTGGATACCGCATGAAAATAAACGGGCTCCCAACCGATTTTGCGGCATGGCAAATGATGCATAAACAACAGCTCGAGGAAAATTTAATTTATAGCCGCTTTTCTCATGATCTTTTTCGTCAGTACAAAAAACACCTGGGTGCGCTGAGGTATCTGTTAATGAGAAAAATACAGGCCCTGATCGTTCCAGTTAAAGTGAATGAGTTGCTTAAACTGGGGGAAGGAAAACCTATTAAACCAGTACTTGCTTTATACAAAATAAGCCGAAAACTGAAAGTGAACAAACCGTTACGAAACTTAATTCTTCCGGCAGCGTATAAGACACAGATTTTAAACCTCGAAACTTTTTAACAGCAATAACAGGTTGTATTATAAGGCGATTTCATCTCAAATGCTATCGTGTTGAGCTTGTCGAAACACCTCAAAGATTATTTAACTGGTCCTTCAGCAAGCTTCAATGACAGATTTAAAAAATCGCCGTCATTTCGACTGAAGCGCAGCGAAATGGAGAAATCTTTGAACTATGTTAAAAGATTTTGCTTCGCAGAACCTTCGGGTTCTCCACTACGGTCGAAATGACACCGCTTGAATACCTGTCATCAACCCTCCGATGTATTTGAAAAGTTCTAACCTATACCATTTGCTAACACTCTGTTAATCCGGGTCCTTAATTAACGCTATAAACAAAAACTGTTCGCCGCCGCACATCGACTGTTCGGAAATGAACAGCCTTCGATAAGCAAATGAGCAGAAACACCCGTTAAGAAGCAATTAAGGTCATATTTTCATTTTGGCACCAGCTTGGTTAACCATGCAACTGAATAATGTTGGTACAAACTGATTCGCAGTAACAAACAGACTACCATCGTATAAAAAAAATTAACATTTAATTAAACACCAGATGAAAACCTCAATTAAAACGCTGATCACCATGGCATTTGCCTTAACAACCTTGATGGCTACCCTTCCAAACAATTTAAGGGCTGCAGAAAAAAACAATACGTTACTTTACAACATTCAAAACTTTAGAAAGATTGTGATAAAGGGCAATGTAGAAGTGATATTGGTTCAGGGGAATGCGATTGGAGTATCTTATGCAGATGATAATGCTGGAAATGTGAAAGTTACCCAGCAGGGCGAGGTGCTACGTATTACCAGCCTCGATAAAGAAAAGTGTAAACTTATTATTTATGTAACCGATATCTACCGCATTGAGGCAGATGAAAATGCTGTAGTGAAAACAGAAGCAAAGCTCATTACGAAATTTCTCCAGATTATTCTTAAGGGAAATGCCTTTGCCGATATTGACACCAGTACTGAGGGGCTATATACTGAAATTCTCGACAACAGTACGTTAAAACTAAAAGGCAATACGAGTCGCCATACTTTGGTTATGGGCAAAGCACCCAACTTAACTATCGATCACTTTGCTGCTGTCCAAACGAATGTTAGCCGCTTAGAAACCTCTGAGGAGGAAATTGCCGCTCTTGTTCTTTAGAAAAATTCTAACCTCAATCATTTCCAGATTCCGATAGAATGGTCGTCATCTCGATCCGATAGATATCGGATGTAGCGCAGCGAAATGGAGAGATCTTTTGACTATCATAAAAGATTTCTCCACTACGGTCGAAATGACGATGCCTCGAGACCATTCGCGGTGCTTAACTTAATGGCATTGGGGCTTGCTTATATAAAAAGATACTAGCTACTGAACTTTAATCAAGTACCATGTTTGATTTAATTTTAAATTAGGCATGAAAAAATTCACTTAAAACAAAAGCAGCTCTCTTCAGAACTGCTTTTCAATTTTAGTATTGGGAAACCCTATTTAGCTTTGCTCAATTTCTTTCAGGCTATTCATTTTTTTATAGGCTAAGAATCCTTTTATGTCTTCAAAGTGTTCGCGAACACGTTTATTACCAAATTCAAATACTTTTTGTACCAATCCATCTAAGAAATCCCGGTCATGCGATACCAAAATTAAAGTACCATCAAAATCTTTCAATGCATCTTTAATAATGTCTTTGGTTTTCATATCCAAATGGTTGGTTGGCTCATCGAGGATTAATACATTTACAGGCTCTAACAACAATTTAATCATCGCTAAACGCGTTTTCTCTCCACCAGAAAGTACTTTAACCTTTTTAGTGGTATCGTCGCCACTAAACATAAAGGCACCTAAAAGGTCTTTAATTTTTATTGAGCCATCGCTTAATGGAATCTGATCAATGGTTTCGAATACGGTGAGATTCTCATCAAGTAATGCGGCCTGGTTTTGCGCAAAATAGCCAATTTTAGCATTGTGACCTACTTTTAAACCGCCTTCAAAATCTATCTCTCCCATGATGGCTTTAATCATAGTCGATTTACCTTCCCCGTTTTTACCAACGAAAGCTACTTTTTCTCCCCGTTCGATCACCATGGATGCTTTTTCGAAAACCACATGATCGCCATAGGTTTTGGTAAGTTCTTCTACCATTACAGGATACTGACCTGAACGCGGCGATGGCGGAAACTTTAATCGTAATGCTGAGGTATCTACTTCATCAATTTCGATTACTTCGAGCTTCTCGAGCATTTTAACACGCGATTGCACCTGTAAGGTTTTAGAATAAGTCCCCCTAAAACGATCGATAAACTCCTGGTTATCGGCAATGAAACGCTGTTGTTCTTCGTAAGCTTTTAACTGGTGTATACGGCGATCAGCACGTAGCTGGAGGTAATGGGTATATTTGGCTTTATAATCATATATCCTGCCCATGGTTACCTCAATGGTACGGTTGGTAATGTTATCTACAAAAGTACGGTCGTGAGAGATCACCATCACGGCCTTTGCCGAATTGATCAGGAAATCTTCCAGCCATTGAATACTTTCGATATCCATGTGGTTGGTAGGCTCATCCAGTAAGATCAGATCAGGCTTCTTTAATAAAATCTTGGCTAACTCAATGCGCATACGCCACCCACCCGAAAATTCAGAGGTTTGGCGGCTAAAATCTTTGCGCTCAAAACCCAAACCCTTCAACACTTTCTCTACTTCCGCATCATAATTGATTTCTTCAATCGAATAAAATTGCTCACTCAGTTCCGATACGCGCTCAATAAGCTTCATATAGTCATCACTTTCGTAATCGGTACGGATAGTAAGTTGCTCATTCAGTTCATCAAGCTCTTTTTGCATCTGGTTTACCTCTGCAAAGGCTTTCATGGTTTCCTCGAAAACAGTAACATTGTCATGAGTGAGCAAATGTTGGGGCAAATAGGCAATCACTGCTTCTTTCGGACCCGTTACGTTACCGGAAGTAGGTTTGGCTACATCAGCAATTATTTTTAGTATGGTCGACTTGCCTGCACCATTTTTACCCATTAGGGCGATTTTATCGCTCTCGTTTATCGAAAAGGTTACATCGCTAAAAAGGGTAGTTCCGCCAAATGAAACGGAGATATTATTTACATTAATCACGAACTGGGAATATTAAATTAGCGGCAAAGATAAAGGAAAGCTGTTAAATTTAATAGCCAGTCTGGAAAAACCTCAAACTATTGACTCCATCTCATAAATTTGAACTGAACGAAATTTAAACAAGAAGCTGTATCATAAATATTGAACTGTCATCTTGAAGGATAATTATTTCATCAAAATCAATATAAAAGACAGATCGTTTTGGCAAATGGTAGGCTGCGCGAGATCGTCATTCCCAACTCGATTGGGAATCGTAATGCAAGCGCTTTAAGATTCCCGCCTGCGCGGGAATGACGACCGTGCTAATGGATCCTGTCTATGATAGCATAGTCGAAGGGCCTGTTTTAGATGTCTTACAAGGCGTTTCGATACTTCGTCAAGCTCAGTACAGGCTGAGCTCAACTTGACAAATCCGATTGAATTACAATTTATGATACAGCCTATATACAATCCTTAACTATACTTAATCAAAATCCAACCAAATATGCTATTTATGAAGTTTTTTCGCTCTTAAATATTCAATAAGTTTTTTTGGCCGGTCCGTCTGGATCAGGTTTGCTTTATGGCTGATCAGCCAACCCCAGCTTTCATCTTTTTTGTTTTCTTCAACCGCCAGGTCATCATCATGACCACCGTTCTGTTCTGGCCATAAGCTATTGATCCATAAACCATAATTTGTTCTAAGGCTGGCAATATTTTTTAACACCGATAAGGTATCGCTACTGAAGTTCGTCTGGATAATGGTTTTTTGATGGGGTTTATAACTCGCGATAATTTCTGAAGCATCAGCTCTTTTCATATCCACTATTGGCATGATGGTAATGTCTTCCTCAATTTTACCTACCTCCTGTTCTATCTGGGGTAATGGTGTACTTCCTTTTACATTAACGATGGCCTGGCCGATCATTCCCTGTTCACGCAGTTCCTTAATTACCTGAGGATAATAATCATATCCCTTATCTACATCAATAATGATCTTATCTTTCGCAATGGCCAGTATTTCCATAAAGGTTGGTATATGGTGTTTAGTTGGATGCCCCGAACCTGAGCGTAGGAAAAATGTTTTTATTTCAGACAGGGTATAATCAGAAACGTCACCTTTTCCTGTTGTGGTTCTATCAATGGTTTGATCGTGCATGATCACCAGATGGCCGTCTTTTGTTTTCTTCAGATCCAGTTCCATAATGTCTACTCCCATAGCAATACAGTTTTTAAGGGCCTGAATTGAATTTTCAGGCGTATTGCGCCAGTCGCCACGATGGGCAGTAACCAATACCCTCTGGCTTTTAGGGTTAAGTACTTCTTTTAAACTAGCTTCTGGTACCGATTGTGCAAACCCACTAAATGCAATTAATGCTATGGATAACTGTAAAATAATTCTTTTCATTTCGTTTTTATTAAAATTTGATATTATTTATGGATTTTGTTTAATTGCGGGATCTGTATCAATCTGGTCTTGCGGAACAGGTTGCAGCAGATCGTGGCCTGTAATTCTGGTGGTTATATTTTGAGAGGCAAACCAGGCGTTCATTACCGAAATGGCAGTACCTGTTCTAAGCAGATCAAACCAACGATGGCCTTCCCCTATCAGCTCCAATCTTCTCTCCAGTGTAATTGCATCCCTAACATCTACCTGACTCTGCTGTGTGGCATCGGCCAGGCCTGCTCTCTTTCGTACCAGATTCAGGTAAGTTTTTGCTGTCTCAGCATTCCCCAGCTCATTTTCATCTTCTGCCAGCATCAACAATACATCTGCATAGCGCAATACCACAAAATTACTGCCTCCGTCTACCGGAGTTGTTGCCGAAGCTTTCAGTTTGGTAGAAAAAGGAGTTCCGGCACTGGTTAGACCAACATAAGCTGTTTTGCGTTTATCTGAAGCACTATACAGCTGATAGAAACCTTTGGTTGGCAGATTATGGCCTTTGGCGCCACTGATGGTACCCGATGGGCTGAACTGCTGGTAAGCTGAACTGCCTTCGCTATTTCCGTTTATGCCTGATGCAAACTGCACGGCAAAAATAATTTCTGTGTTGTTTTTGTTGTTCAATGCAAAAATATCTGCAGGTTCTGTAAGTAGCGTATGCTTCCCGGAGGCAACTACATCAGTGAGTACGGCTTTACTTTCGGCAAATTTGCCCAAGGTTAAATATACTTTCCCGATCAAAGATTGGGCAGCTGTTTTAACAGCTTTTCCCGGTGTAGTGGTACTTGCAGGCAATTCTTGTATGGCATTGGTCAGGTCTGAAATGATCTGCGCATATACCAGATCTTTATTTGTGCGCCCCTGCCCAAAAAACTCGTTAGGATTAGTGGTTTCTTTGGTCACTAAAGGCACATCGCCAAACACACGAACCATATTAAAGTAAAGTAGTGCACGTAGGAAATGCATTTCCCCCTTTCTGGCCTGCTTTGTGGCAGTGCTGGAATAAGAAATACCATCGATCCTGTTCAGTACCGTATTGGTGCGCTGAATGCCCTGGTAGGAATTCTTCCATAAATCTGAAAGCATGCCATTGGAGGCAACGGTGGTAAATTGATCAAGCTGGCCGTACATCCCGCTGTCGTTTGCAGGAACCTCATCAAATGTATTGTCTGAGGGAATTTCACCGATAGCCGGCAGGTAGAGGCCATATAAGCCGTTTAATTGTAAGGTACCGTAAACCGCGTTCACATACTCTTCGACTTCGATTTCTGTGGTTAGAAAATTAGTGAGAGATTTAGCCGTAATGGGCTGTTGATCGAGTTCTTTAGTACAGGAAGTTATTCCTAAAAGACAGAAAAGTCCTCCTGTAACAAGTATTTTATTGATTATTTTTTTCATCGGTATATTATGGTTTTTAAGCAGCAAGCTGGATGATGGTTTCATATAATTAAGATGTTGCTTTACATTAAAAGGTTAAATTGAAACCTGCTACAAAAGACCTGGCCACGGGATAGTTGGAATTAGAATAGCCTGAAGTAAGTACGTTATCGCTGGTGGCATCAGGATTGAATCCCCGAAAATTAGTTACGGTGAGCAGGTTATTCCCCGTTACATATACACTTGCCCTGGATACTTTTAGTTTAGACAATAATTTTGAAGACAGGTTATAAGTAAGCTGAACATTACGCAGGCGGATATAATCAGCCTTTTGGAAGAAAATATTCGAGGCATTCGTATTTAGCCTGTTGGCCGAATAATTGGTATTGGGTTGCGCCAAAAAACCATTTGGGTTATTAACAGGATGGTACCTGTTCTCGTAATAATAAGTATCGGCCATCGAGAAACCTTCTCCCGATTCCATATTAACTAATCCATTATCATAAATCTTCCTTCCCCATATTCCGTTGATGGAGAAACTTAATTCAAAGCTTTTATAAGCCAGACTACTGTTGAAACCATAGGTGATTTTTGGCGCATAGGTACCGAAGCCCGTCCGGTCGTCGGGCGTTATTTTTCCATCGCCGTTTACATCCTGCACAATATAATCGCCCAGCAAGGTTCCGGCAACGTGCGGACTGTTGTCTATCTCACTTTGGTTTTTATATACACCGGTTACATTGTAACCATAAAGCTCGGCAATTGGGCCACCAATTTTAGTTCTGAATGCGCTATTGGTACCAGTAACAATCTGGTTCTGGCCCGGCCCCAGTTCCAATACCTTATTTTTATTGCTGGCGATGTTGGCACCAAAATTCCAGCTTAAAGGACCGAGTTTAATATTTGTACCAGAGAGTTCGAGCTCCAGGCCTTTGTTGCTGGCCCTGCCCACGTTTTGCAATGCACTATCATAACCCGATTGAGAGGGCACGGGAACCTGCAATAAAAGATCTGAAGTGACCATTGAATAATAATTGGCAGAAAGGTTCAAGACCTTGAAAAGCCCTAAGTCCATTCCAAAATTATAAGAGGTTTTAGTTTCCCAGGATAGTGTACTGTTTGCCGGGTTAACTGCAGCAAAGCCTGGAAGAAGTGTTGATCCACTTACATAACTTAGCGGATTTGCAAGGGCATAAGAACTGTAATTACCAATCTGATTATTTCCGGCCTTGCCGTAAGTAGCCCTAAACTTTAATAAATCAATCCAGTTTACCTTTGGAAAAAAATCTTCCCTGCTCACGATCCATCCCCCGGTTACCGATGGGAAATTACCCCATTTGGCATCCTGGCCAAACCTTGAAGAACCATCTCTTCTAATGGCTGCCGAAAACAGGTATTTGTTTGCATAAGCATACTGTAATCTGGTCAGGTAAGAAAGTTGTGTCCAGACATACCTTTGCGGAACCACAGAAAATGAAGATGCTCCGGCAATGTTGTCAATGTTATTATCAGGAATTCCGGTACCTGAAACCAGCGTACTGTTACCAGATTCTTTCTGAAAAGTGGTTCCGGCCAGCACATTGATATCGTGTTTCCCAAAGGTCTTCTCAAAAGTAAGGGTGTTCTCCCAAAGGTAATTGATCACTGAGCCATTTGTTTCGCTCGCCCGGGCTGGTTTTGGTGCTGCGGTACGGTATTCGCCCACATCAGATGGGGTAAAAAAGTCGATAAAACTATTGCTGTAATCTCCACCTAAAAGTGATTTAAAGGTAAGCCCGGTAATGGGTTTAAAATTAAGGTAGGCATTACCAAAGGTGCGGAACAGGTTTTTATTGTATTTCGTTTTTTCCATTATCGCAACAGGATTTTCACCAAGGGCACCATCTTCTGGTGTATTCGCCGTAATCTGCTGGCTTATGGCTAAAGTGCCATCGTTGTTTCTGGCAGCAAAAAAAGGATACATAATCAGTGCGGCACCAATGGCATCACTGCTCCTGCTCGCATCATTCTGGAAAAATTTCTGACGGTTGTAACTTGGGTTAATGCTTAAACCCATATCAAATGATTTAGAGAGTTTGGAATCAAACTTAAACGACATGCTGTAACGTTTCAGTCCGGTTTCTATCACGATCCCGTCCTGATCAAAATAATTGCCCGAGAAATAGTATTTAGACCTATCGTTTCCACCTGAAACTGCAACATTGTAACTGCTGATGGGGGCTGTTCGAAAAATCTCGTCCAGCCAATCGGTATTGGTTAAACCTGGCTGGTTATTTAAATAGGGCTGAATGTAGTTTAACCTTAAATCTCTTTTATTTGCACCCTTCGAAACCCTGGTGGCATAATCATCGCTAATACTTCTGCTTGTTGGGTTTCTGGACACATAGCCCCAGTCCCGTGCTTCGGTATTCAGCTGGGCAAACTGATAACCGTCTACAAGATCAACTTTATCTGCACGCACCTGCGCACCAGTATAAAAGTCGAAAGAAACGGTATTCTTATCTGAACGGCCATTTTTAGTCGTAATCAGGATCACCCCATTGGCAGCCCTTGAACCATAAATGGCTGCTGATGCCGGATCCTTTAGGATATCAATGGTTTCTATATCCTGAGGATTCACGGTATTAAGCGAACTTCCTTCAGAGAGCGGAAAACCATCTACAACTACCAGAGGACTTACGCCTGCCGTAAGTGTACCGATACCGCGAATCACGATCTGTGGATCGGTGCCTGGTTGCGCTGAAGCATCATTAATCACCACGCCAGCTGCTTTACCGGCGAGTTGCTGGGCGAAGTTACTGCCAGCATATTTATTCAGTTCCTCTGATTTTACCTGCGAAATTGCTCCCGTAATCTTGGTTTTCCGCTGGCTGCCATAACCTACCACTACCACATCATTCAAACCTGAAGAACTGGTTTCCATACGGATGAGTATAGAATTATTGGTACCCGGATTGATTAGAAAACCAGGTGACGTCTTCTTTTCGTAACCGACATAATTAAAAGAAAAATCGTACCTGTTTCCTATTTTAACATTGTTAAAAACAAATATTCCTTTTAAATCGGTAACCGTACTTTCTTGTTTTTTAGTTGTCTGATCTACCATCATTACCGATACCCCGGGAAGTGTAGCACCTTTTTCATCAACTACAGTTCCTTTAACCGAAGTATTCTGCTGTGCATAAACAGCATGGGTAATCATGGTCAGTAGCGCAAATGCGGCAAAACATTTGAATTTTCTGATTGTCTTTTTAAGTTTGTTTGTTTGCATGATATGATTAAAAATTAAGCAATAGCGTCCCTTTATCCCGTTTAGGGGGACATTCATTTTGGTTAAAAACCAGGGTTAAAAATTATTTTTGTTTGCTGATGGTGATGCTTTTAGCGGTAAGTTTATAGGTTAACCCGTTCATGTTACAGATAACAGGCAGTATCGTATTCAATTTTTCGGCAGCCCCAACGCTACCGGTAAAGTATAATTTCTGCAGTTCGGCCGCTTCAATTCCTTCATAAACAAGATTGGTGTCATAGCGTTTCGATAAGCTGCTAAACACCTCACTCAAAGGTGTTTCATTAAATAATAATGCATCCTTTGTGGCTACGCTTAGTACTGGTTGCGGCTTAACTGCTTTATCCGAATCTTTAAAATTGATCAGGCTATGCACCTTTAGTTTGGTATTAATGGATAACTGCTCTCCGGGAATTAAATAAACATCGCTCATTTTCATCCTGCTTTCGGCGCCAGCTTTAACAACTACCTTCCCTTCTATCAGCTTTACCGTAAGCCGATTCTCTTTATTGGTGTTAACGGTAAATTCGGTACCCAGTGCAGTTGTGGTAAAGCCATTCGCACTTACTATAAAAGGATGGTGCTTATCTTTAGCAACTTTGAAAGTAGCCTCACCTTTCATGCTGATATTTCTGCTTCTGCTATCAAAAGGTTCATAATAGCTTAATGAACTTTGGGGTTTCAGGGTAACGCGTGAACCATCAGAAAGATTTATAATCATCTCACTTTTACCAGAATTGTATGGCTGCCTTAGTATTTCTTTTTTTACCTGTACATCGTTACCAGCTAATCCTTCCTTCTTTGGGGTATGATTAAGGCTGAAATATAGTGCTGTAACTAAGGCAACAACTAATAAAGCAGCAACCATTTTTATCCAATGGTAGAGTGGAAATATTTTTGCGCTTTGCTTTACCTCCTGATCATCCATCCGGATATGGAGCTTGGCTAAAATGTGGTCGAATCGCTTTTCCGTAATTTCTTTCTTACCCTCTGATAGCTCCAGATCATAGCCAGTTTTTAAATCAGACTTTAACTCAGCTGAATCTTTTTGTAAAGATTCCAGGAGTTTATGCTGCTCTTCTAAACTGATCTCGTTAGCCCATAGCTTATCTATGAGTTCCTTTATTTCTTTCATCTGCTTCTAAATACGCTGAAGGGGGTGAAATGGGGGTGACTAACTATGTTATTAAAACATTAAATTACCATTAAGAAAACTATAGATATACTAACATAACCAAAACCGACACACTGATAATTCCACAAGTTGGATTTCTGGACAGCATATACTCCCTGATGAAGTATTTGGATTGTTTGAGGTAGTCTTTTACCGATTCAGTAGATAATCCCAGGAGCTGTGCGGTTTCTTTTTGCGATTTCCCTTCAAACCGGCATAACCTGAATACCTTTTGTTTCTGGGGAGATAGTGCATTTATAGCTTCTTCAAGCATGTTGAGTTCTGCCTCAATAAGATATTGATCGGGAAATATTTCTTCGGCAACAGTATGAAAAGGATCATAACTATCTACATAGCGGATATTTTGTTTTATTTTCTTTCTGAGGTAAGATATTGATCTGTTGTAACTCACTACAAATAACCATGCAGATACCGGTTGTTCAGGATCTAGTTTAGCCTTATTTTCCCAAAGTGCAAAAAATACATCCTGAAGAATATCTTCGGCGATGGAAGAATCCTTGATCAGCTTAAAAATATTGGCATATACAGCCTTATGGTACTCCTTGTAAATCTGATCGAAAACATCCCTATTATGCAACGGATCGTTTTGAAATTGATGCTTTAACATGAAGAATTAGATTGACCAAAAATATTTTGCACAAAAATACAGCGTCCATGTTAACTATATATTAAGCTTTCTATTTCGGAATGCTCAGTAATGCAAGGCCAATCCACAATATCATTAAGTTAAAGGATAAATCTCCCAGAGGGATCGTCATCCGGTAACTACCGGCTACTATTGACGCCGTTTTTTACAAATCTTTACTAATCAGCACATTAATTTCTTTAGTATATCCGCCAAGCTAGGCCATAGCACTATTTCCCCGTTCTGCTTAAATCCGGCCTAACAAATTTTTCGGGTTGCACTGCCTAAGCCAACCTACTAACTTCGAAAGAAAAATTTTCAGCCTGCAGTTTTTGTTTCTTTTTGATGCCAAAAAGAAAGAGCCCTTCGGCGGCGGCGAGCCGAGGCAAGACCGAGCCGTAGGACAAGGGAAAACAATTGTACGTCACTCATATTTATTTTATAAAATAAATTATCCCTCAAACTAACAACCGCGGTGCTTAACTTAATCACATTGAGAAGTTAAGAGTTTAACCAAAGATCAGCACAGATAGAAACGGATTTTCATATCTGTGTGCATCCTTCCTATCTGTGGTTAATTATTTTTTTTTAAAAACACAATACATCCATATGCTGTTATAAACCGTATATAAAATCAAAATAACAAGTGCGATCTAGCAATGATTGAGGAAAAATCAAAAACAACGGACCTTGCAGCGCACATCCATGCCAAGCTGAAGCATAGCAGATTGGCGCTGGCTACTCCCCCATTAATTGTTCTTGAAGAACTTTTCGAGTGCCTTTTCTACACTTCGATGAGAACCGAAGAGGGCGAGCTGACCAAGGTGGCCGTTACGCTGATCGATCCTGCAAATCCTGATCCCAATCCGCCACGGCAGATCGTTTCAGAAAGATGGAGCTGTGTAGAATTCGCCCAACACATTCCTCTCGACATCAGGTCACTGACCAAGCTGTCTAAGGCAGCCGACCCTTCCGGAACTTCGCTGGCAGTCTATTATGATCAGGATGGAAAACTTTTTATCTGGGGAATGATCGATCAGGCGATGCACTACCAGAGCTTTCTGAACTACGAATCCGAATCGGGATCAGAGCAGCCCGGGTTGTTCCAGGTATTTATAGATGATATTGCCACGCTTAAGGTAATGTTCGACTACGAACTGCTGGCTACCTTAAAACAAAATGTACTGGTGACCCGGTACCTGGATGTATTCACCATTGGACCTGTATCCAAGATTATCAGGAAAAATGCCGGCGCAATCCGGGCAGAGATCAAGGCCTTCCTGCTTGCCTCACACCCGCGGGAAGATTTTGCAGACTGGGAAGAATTTGTAGATAGTATCTGGACCCAGACACTTTCCAGATTGTTGCTTAAAATTCAAAACTACCATCATGGCGGAGCGGTGCTGATCTCGGAAGATAGTAGCGCCGTCGACATTAAATATGCACTGAACTATAAAAGGTTGCTACTTGCCATTAGCGGTTACCTTAAACAGACCATAAACAGTTATGTGACGGAACATATGATCGACCAGCGGCTGGCTTCAGGCAAGCAAACGGTTACCAGATCGCTATACCAGCAGGAAACACTCGCCCTACTTGCAAAAACAGAAGTAGCAAACGAGATTAAGGGCTCGGTGAGCTTCATCGCTTCGCAAAGCTGCGTAGACGGCGTAGTTTTATTTGGACAGGACATGGTGGCGCGCGGCTTTGGTGGGGTAATCCGATCGAAAAAGATGCCAGGAAAGATCTATATATCTTCTACGGCCACCGCAACCCCTAAATCATTGATCCCTATAGATCCAAAACATTTTGGTACCCGGCACCGCTCAATGATCGCCCACTGCTGGTCGCATCCCGGTAGCCTTGGTATAGTCATTTCCCAGGATGGGGATATCCGCGTATTTTCCAGAATCGAGGACAAGCTGATCATGTGGGAAAACATCAAAACCCAGCAGTACCAAAAGAGCGGGAGCTCAAGGCAACCAGGAACTGACCATAAAGAAAAATTTAACGCTACATTTACCAAGATTTGAACAATACACCAAACCTCCCCGATTACGAAAAACAGCGTCTGCAAGCCTTAGATTCCTACCAGATTATGGATAGCCTGCCTGAAGAGGATTTCGATGAGCTCACCAAAATGGCTTCCCAGATTTGTGGAACACCCATCGCACTGATTACCCTGGTAGACAGCTCGCGACAGTGGTTTAAAAGTAAGCTGGGCATTGATGTCCAACAAACCCCTAGAGAACATGCTTTCTGCGCACATACTATTACTGATCCATCTGGAATACTGATAGTGAGCAACGCAAGGGAAGACCAACGATTTGCAGAAAACCCGCTTGTTACAGATGACCCAAATATTGCCTTCTATGCAGGGATTTCACTGCAGACCCCAGAAGGGATGCAACTAGGTTCGCTATGCGTGATCGATACTGTACCACGAACACTAGATGAACAACAGCTATGGTCGCTGAAGGTACTGGGTAAACAGGTAATTGCCCACATGGAACTGAGAAAGAAATTGCTATTGCTCAGCGAGGCGAACAGGCATCTTACTGAGACCAATCAATTTATGCAACAGTTTGCTACAGCTGCAGCCCACGACATCAAAAACCCGTTAAGTACCATTTCTATGAGTGCAGAGCTTCTGACCCGTCACCTGGAGCATAGTGGTGACCAAAAAGGACACAGGTTGGCATCAACCAGCCTAAATGGTGCAAAAGCCCTCGCGAAATTGATTAGCGACATGCTGGACTATTCCATCAGACCAGAAATTCTGACAGCGCAACACGAATCCATTGAACTTAGTGGCTTCCTTCGTAAAACGGTATCTATGCTCAGTATTCCCGAAAATGTAAAGATCAGCTACCCGGAAGCAAAGATTGAGATCAACACTTCAGCAATCGCACTCCAGCAGATCATGATCAACCTATTGACCAACTCGGTGCGGTATAACGACAAACAGACTTGCCTGATCCAAATTGGTTGTGTAATTGAAGACGACCTGGCCTACATTACCGTTTGCGATAATGGTATGGGCATCAGAAAAGAAGAACTGGAACGTATCTTTCAAAGAAACGTTACCCTAAACACCGCTGACCGCTTCGCCCAGAGCGGAACCGGAATTGGCCTTGCAACGGTAAAACTTTTGGTTGAGAAACTTGGTGGACAAATCAGCGTCCAGTCTACCCCTGGCACAGGCAGCGCCTTTACCTTTACGATCAGATCAAAAAAAAGCTAGCGCTCACAACAATTTAAAAATTGTTATAAAATAAAAAAGGGGCTGTATTATAAGTAATGATTTGCTTAGATTTTTTTACGTTAACCATTCTATATCTATGATACAGCCTATCTTTCTAAGTTATTAATTGCACCAATCCCTTAAACAGTTCTCTGTCTAACAGCTTCGTATAAAATTACCCCTGCAGCTACCGAAACATTTAGCGATTCGATTTTTCCCGCCATTGGTATTTTAGCTAAATGATCAGCTACCCTCAAAAGATCATTAGAAATCCCCTCATCTTCAGAGCCCATTACAATTGCTGTAGGCATGGTATAATCCGGTGCGTAAATAAAATCACTGGTTTTTTCGGTGCAGGCTACTATCTGCAGACCACTTTCTTGTAAAAACAAGCAGGTTTTATGCAGGTTGGCATGGCGACAAATCGGAATGCTGAATAATGCACCTGCAGAGGTTTTAATAGCATCAGCATTAATTTGTGCCGCATTTTTTAATGGAACAATTATGGCGTGAACACCTACGCAAGCAGCCGTACGTGCTATTGCACCCATATTGCGGACATCAGTTACGCTATCTAAAACTAAAATTAATGGAACTTCGCCTTTTTCGAAAACGGTTGGAATAATGTCTTCAATATTTTGATAAGTAATTGGAGAAATTACAGCAATCACACCCTGATGGTTTTTCTGCGACATGCGGTTCAGCTTCTCAATTGGAACTGAATTTAAAGGAATCAAAGTATCTTTTAACAGGGCTTTTAATTCTAGAAAAAGTTCCCCGCCCAAGCCGCGTTGCTGGTAAATGGTTTCAATATCTCTTCCTGCTTTAACGGCTTCTATTACAGCCCTGATGCCGAATACAAACTCATTATTCTCTTTTGCGCGTTGCGGTCTTCTAAAATTATCCATGTTTTGAAATTGTTAGGCAAAAGTATTCAAATAAAATGTTTTAGCCTTAAACAATGTGTTCCTTATTAACATTTAATTGTTTAAAAATTTTTATGACATCATAAATGCAATAAAATTCAATCTGATTATGCTTCAATTTGTTAACAAAGAGCTAGTAACTAATTCAAACAACACCATCAAAAATTGATTACTTTTGTGGAATGAGTATCGATAACGAACAAGGCGGAAAGAACAGTATGACTGCTAGAAAAAGCAGGTTAAGTAATACCATAAGTTCACAGGGGAAAATTCCCCCTCAGGCGTTAGATCTTGAGGAAGCAGTTCTTGGGGCCTTAATGCTCGAAAAAGATGCACTTTCTGCTGTAATTGATGTTTTAAAACCAGAGGTTTTCTATAACATTGCCCACCAGAAAATTTTTGAAGCGATTCATATTCTATTTCAGAAATCGCGACCAGTTGATATTTTAACAGTAACGGCAGAACTGCGAACATTAGGCTCTTTAGAAATGGTTGGTGGCGCCTACTACATTACCAACTTAACCAATAGAGTTGCTTCAGCAGCGAATATCGAGTTTCACGCACGTATTATTTCTCAGAAATATATTCAGCGTGAACTGATCAGAATCTCAACTGAAATCATTACAAATGCCTACGAAGATACCACTGATATTTTCGATCTCTTAGATCAGGCAGAAAAAGGACTTTTCGAAATCGCCCAGAATAACCTGCGTAGAGATACACAGAAAATGGACGATATCATTAAACAATCGTTAGCTACACTTGAGGAACTCCGCACCAAAACCGATGGTTTAACTGGTGTGCCAACGGGTTTTACCGGCTTAGACAGAATTACAGGTGGCTGGCAAAAACAGGATTTAGTAATTATCGCTGCGCGTCCGGCGATGGGAAAAACGGCCTTCGTACTAACCTGCGCAAGAAACGCTACTGTAGATTTCGCAAAACCAACTGTAGTATTCTCTCTAGAGATGTCGTCGGTGCAGCTGGTGAATCGTTTAATTTCAGGAGAAGCAGAAATTGAGCAGGAAAAAATCAGAAAAGGAAATTTACAGGAATGGGAATGGCAACAGCTGCACAGTAAAATTGGCCGCTTAACCGAAGCTCCCCTGTTAATTGATGATACCCCGGCACTGAATATTTTTGAATTCAGGGCAAAATGCCGAAGGTTAAAATCACAATACGATATCCAATTGGTAATTGTCGATTACTTGCAGTTAATGCATGGTAAAGGCGAAGGAAAAGGCGGTGGTAACCGTGAGCAGGAAATTGGTAGTATTTCGAGAGCGCTAAAATCAGTTGCTAAAGAACTAGATGTACCGGTACTGGCCCTATCACAATTAAGTCGTGCTGTAGAGAGCAGACCAGGTTTACAAGGAAAACGGCCAATGTTATCCGATTTACGTGAGTCCGGTTCAATTGAGCAGGATGCGGATATGGTATTATTCTTGTACCGCCCTGAATATTATGGCATTACTGAGGATGAGCAAGGAAGGTCGCAAGCAGGTATTGGTGAGGTTATCATTGCAAAACACCGTAACGGTGAAACCGGAATTGTACCACTTAAATTCATTGGTAAATTTGTGAAGTTTACGGATTTGGAAGATGATTTTAATGCTCCACCAAATTCATTTGCTGCTGATCCGTCTGCCGGAATGTACCCATCTCAGGATTTCGAAAAGCAAAGCAATGTCATTATCCGTCCTTCAAAAATGGATGATTATAATGATGATGATCCACCTTTTTAGGAAATTCCAAACGAGCTAAAATGCTCCAAAATCTTCATGTCATACATATGATTTTTGTGAGATAATTACTCCTATTGGGGCGACAGACTTCAATAGATTGATCGTCATTCCCGCGCAGGCGGGAATCTTAATCTTTAGGCTTATGGCATTAAGATTCCCAATCAAGTTGGGAATGACGACCCCACGAAATGTATTAATTCATTTAAATTCCCCTGTTATTCATATTGTTTTTATGCAATAAACTACATAAGCATAACAACAAGTATTTCAGCTGCAATATAAAAGACCAAATCATCGGCACAGGCCCGAAAAACTAACCTCGTAGCACCAAGCCCAACCAATCTAAACCCGATAAAACGAATGCTCCCGATTCTTCATCGGAGCAGCAGTGATAGCGGGACTACATTACCCTACATTGCACTGTAATTGCTTTCCAAGTCCCACTCCTTTTCTATTAGCCAAATCGCAATCTGTTAACTAGTATGGTGTTTAAAATAAATATCCAACCAGGATTCCAGCCAGTACAATTAATGGCGGACTTATCTTAGTGAAATTAAGCAACAGAAATGTAGCGGCCATTATCCCTAAAAATAGCCAGTTAAAACCCATTGGTATTAACAGCAGCACAAAAGCAGCAATAATAAAACCGACACTAACTGCATTAATTCCGGAAAGGCTATGACGGATTCTGGAGATCTTTTTTAAATCATCCCAGAAGGGTACAATAAATAAAACAAGGATAAGTCCAGGTAAGTTAATGCCGATCACGCCAATTAATCCTCCTAAAATCTGGCCCCATAATCCGTATCCAAAATTCTTCATGCTTAATGCACCTAAGTAACTGGTAAAAGAAAATGTTGGACCAGGTAAGGCTTGCTGTAATGCAAAACCCGACAAAAATCCAGATGAAGGCAAATAATGTTTCATCTCAACAAATTCGGTAAACATTAAAGGCACAAGTACCTGTCCGCCGCCAAAAACCAATATTCCATTACGGTAAAAGTTTTCGAGCAAACGAATCGGTAAGCTAAAAGGTGAAGTTCTGTTTATAATTGCACCTACTAACGCAAACAAAAGCAAAGCGCCTAAAAAGTAGATTAGTTTCCTGGGATTGATATTTGAAAAAAGTTTAACCCTTAACTCGGTTTCCTCTTTTGGCGTTTCGATAGCGGAAGAAATCATTCCTCCGATCAATATGGATAATGGAAATACGTAAGCATTTCTTAAAACTAGTGTGGCAATAACTGAAGCAATGGCCAGAAATATAGAAACCTGAGAGGATAAAACCTTTTTGCCCAGTTTCCATGCGCCATAAGCTACTATCCCCAGTGCAATTGGCTGGATGTATTCCAGAATATCATTAAACTTTTGTTTTTGATCAAGCAAAGCATAACTAATGGCTGCAAAAGTCATGATGGTCGCAGTGGGCAATATCCAGATCAGGAAAGTGATGATAGCCAGTTTAAGTTTTCCGACCTTCCAGGCTATTCCAACGAGGGTTTGCGTAGATGCTGGTCCGGGGAGTACCTGTGCCAGTGCATTTAACTCCAGGAGCTCTTCTTCCGAAATAAATTTGGTGCTCTGAACAAAATATTTAAGCAGCAAAGCCAGGTGCGCCTGCGCCCCGCCAAAAGAGGTGAATGTAAAAAAGATTACGTTCCTAATAAATAACCACTGTTTTTTTGCAGCTATAGGTTTTGTTTGCATTAGTTCAAAACTGAAAATTAATAACTGTTAACTGAACTAGTCGTCTTCATAATCTAATCCGGCGGCTGTATTGTAAGCACCCTGTAATTCTGAAAAAGCATGCATATCTCTTTTATTTCGGGCCACTTGCATCCCCTTCTGATAAATTTCGATTGCTTTCTCTTTTTGGTCATCTTTTTCCAATAACTTGCCTAAATGATAATAAGTACCTACATAATCAGGATGTTTATCAGTTAACTGAAGGTAAAAAGAATAGGCTTTTTCTTTGTCATTTTGAGCGTTATACTCTGTGGCTAAGGCATATAGTATAAACGGATCATTCGGATCGCTTTCTAAAAATTCTAATAACTTGCTTAAACGGGTGGATGACATTTTATTTCCTTGCTTTTTTAATTAAATTTGCAGAAAGACCTTATATAATAATGATATCATATATGAACCGATCAGCAGCTAAACAATTTTAGTTCCAGAACGTTCATAGCAATAAAAACCACTATTAACATATGAAAATATTAGTTTGTATCAGTAACGTGCCAGACACGACGACAAAAATAACTTTTACTAATGATAATACCGAATTCAATACGGCAGGAGTTCAATATATTGTTAATCCATACGATGAAATCGCTTTATCACGTGCAATTGAGTTAACCGAAGGTGGAAAAGGAACCGTAACTGCGATCAATGTTGGCGAAGCAGCTAACGATCCAACCATCAGGAAAGCACTGGCCATTGGTGCCGATGATGCAGTTAGGGTAAATGCAGCGCCAAGAGATGCTTATTTCGTGGCTAAACAGATTGCTGAATATGCAAAGGACAAGGATTTTGATCTGATTTTAACAGGTCGCGAATCTATAGATTATAACGGTAATCAGGTTGCTGCTATGGTTGGCGAATTTTTAGACATCCCTTCAATATCAATTATTAAAAAATTAACTCTTGATGGCGATACAGCAACAATTGAAAGGGAGATTGAAGGTGGTAAAGAGGTTTTAACAGTTTCCGGTAAGTTTATTGCAAGTTGCGCTGAAGGTGTTGCAGAACCTAAAATCCCAACTATGCGTGGTATCATGAGTGCCAGAACCAAACCATTGACTGTGGTGGATGCTGTTGAAACTGAAGAAGTAGCCAAAGTAACGAAGTATGAAACTCCTGCTCCTCGTGGAACGGTAAAATTAATTCCTGCGGATCAAACAGAATCGTTAATTAGCTTACTTCACAGCGAAGCTAAAGTAATCTAACCAGTAAGGCAGTTAGCAATGTCCGGTTGCCTGGTTATTGCAGAGATTAACAAATAATAATTAATTATAAAAAATAGCCCCTTTAGGGGATTAAGGGTAAATATATGTCAGTATTAGTATATGTAGAACAAGCTGAGGGGAAATTTAAGAAATCGGTTTTTGAAGCCGTTTCTTATGCCAAAGCCATTGCCGATCAGCAATCAACTCATTTAACCGCAATTTCTATTGGCGATGTAGCCGAAAGTGAATTAAAGGAATTAGGTAAATATGGTGCATCAAAAGTATTAAATGTAAATGCCGATCAATTAAAAACCTTTGTAAATCAGGCTTATGCAAGCGTTATTGCTGCTGCAGCTGAAAAAGAAGGTGCCGATATTATCGTTTTATCTAACTCTTTCTCTGGTAAAGGTTTAGCGCCGCGTATTGCAGTAAAACTTAAAGCGGGCTTAGCTGATGGTGCAGTAGAATTGCCGAGTACTGATGGTAAATTCTCGGTTAAGAAAACAGCTTTCTCAGGCAAAGCATTCGCCATTACCCAATTAACATCGGCTAATAAAGTAATCGCTTTAAATCCAAATGCATTTGGCGTTAAAGAAAATGCTACAGACGCGGTAATAGAAGCCTTCAGTGCCGATGTTAAACAATCAGATTTAGGAACGGTTATTAAAGAGATTGTGAGGGCAACCGATAAGGTTTCACTACCTGATGCTGAATTAGTGGTTTCGGCTGGCAGAGGTTTAAAAGGACCAGAAAACTGGGGCATGATCGAAGAATTAGCTGGCTTGCTGGGCGCTGCTACTGCATGTTCTAAACCGGTATCGGATGCAGACTGGAGACCACACTCAGAACACGTTGGTCAAACCGGGATTGCGATTAGCCCTAACCTTTATATCGCTATTGGTATTTCAGGTGCGATCCAGCATTTGGCGGGTGTTAGTTCATCAAAAGTGATTGTTGTAATCAACAAAGATCCGGAAGCTCCTTTCTTCAAAGTGGCTGATTATGGTATTGTTGGTGATGCTTTTGAGGTTGTACCAAAATTAATTGAAGCATTAAAAGCACATAAAGGATAAAAATAAACCTTTAAACCCCGCAGTTTTAAAAACCTGCGGGGTTTGGAAAACAAATATGAAAAAAGTTAAATTAGATATTGTAGGTTTATCTTACAGCCAGACTCAATCTGGTGCTTATGCCCTTGTTTTAGGAGAAGTAAATGGACGCCGCCGCTTGCCGATTATTATTGGTGCATTTGAAGCGCAGGCCATTGCCATAGAAATTGAGAAAATGACTCCTAGTAGGCCATTAACACATGATTTATTCAAATCAATGGCTGATACTTTTCATATTAATATCAAAGAAATTATTATCTATAATCTGGTTGATGGTGTTTTTTATGCAAAGTTAATCTGTAGCGATGGTAAAAACACACATGAAGTTGACGCCAGAACATCTGATGCTATTGCTTTGGCCGTTCGGTTTAATGCCATGATTTACACTTACGAATTTATTTTGGCTTCTGCCGGAATCGTGATAGAAGGTAATGATTTTCTTTTTCTTGAAAACATGGATTCAATTGCTAAAGAACCAGAAGCTGATAGCATGCCAACCTCAACCCAGCAACAGGGTTTTGGCGATTTTACATTAGAAGAACTTCAACAAAAATTACAGGAAGCCATTGCTGAAGAAGCCTATGAAAAGGCCGCAAGATTAAGAGATGAATTGAATAAACGTGGAACATCTTAGTTTTGGCGGATCTAAAACGTTTATTCGCTCAAAATTTGCCGGAATATTTTTCTCAATTACCCTCCATAAAAGCTAAATTCTAAAATGAGCCAGATTATTTTAAATAATTTAGGTTCATTTTGGATTATCATTCAAAATAGTTCTATATTCAGCTTTTACTTTCAATCATTCAAACTAAATTATTATTATGAATGTTAAGTTTCGCTTAACTATAATGAGTTTCATGCAATTCTTTGTATGGGCTGCCTGGTTAATTACAATTGCAAATTATTGGTTTGGAACCAAACAATGGGACGGCGCAGATTTTGGAATCATTTTTTCTACCATGGGCATCGCCTCGCTGTTTATGCCTACCCTAACTGGCATTTTAGCGGATAAATGGATTAACGCAGAAAAACTTTATGCGATTTTGCATCTTCTTTACGCAGCAACCATGTTTTACCTGCCGCAGGTGAATGATCCGCACACTTTTTTTTGGGTAATATTGGTAGCCATGTGTTTTTACATGCCAACCATAGCGCTGAGCAATTCGATAAGTTACACCACCTTAAAAAATGGAAATTTCGATGTAATAAAAGACTTTCCGCCCATCAGGGTTTGGGGTACCATTGGTTTTATTGCTGCCATGTGGATTACCAATTTAACGGGTAATAAGGCAAGTGCCAACCAATTCTACATTGCAGGTATAAGTGCCTTAATGCTTGGTGCATACTCTTTCACGTTACCTGCCTGTAAGCCTTTAAACTTAATCAGCGATAAAAAAACATTTGCACAGAAACTCGGACTCGAATCTTTTAAGCTTTTTACCGATTACAAAATGGCATTGTTTTTTATCTTCTCTATGTTTTTAGGAGCGGCATTGCAACTTACAAATGCTTATGGTGATGTTTTTCTGGATGAATTTAAATTATTCCCCGTTTTTGCAGAGTCATTTGTAATAAAATATTCTACCATCATTTTATCGATCTCACAAGTATCAGAAACACTTTTTATCCTGGCCATTCCTTTCTTTTTGAAAAGATTTGGTATTAAATGGGTAATTGCAATTGCCATGTTTGCCTGGGTACTGCGTTTTGGTTTATTCGCCTATGGCGATCCTTCAACCAATCTCTGGATGATCATTACTTCATGTATCGTTTACGGAATGGCATTCGATTTCTTTAACATTTCAGGATCACTGTTTGTTGAAACATCAACTGCGCCAAAAATCCGTTCTTCTGCACAGGGTTTATTTATGATGATGACCAATGGCTTTGGTGCCGTGTTTGGCAGTTTGGTTTCGGGTTGGATGATTAGCCGCTTTTTTACCACTTACTACCATACCATCGGTTCGCTTTCCAAATATGTTAAAAGTGAGCAAGACAATATACACTTGCTTAAATTTCTCAAAAATAAAGGAATTGATGTATTGCCTAACGGAGATCTGAGCAGAGCCCTTGATGTAAAGGACTGGCATAACATCTGGTTAACTTTTACCATTTACGTCCTGGTTATTGCAGTCGTTTTTGTGGTGATATTTAAACATAAACATACCCGGGCAGAAGTAGAAGCCATTAATCATTTATAATTTCAATTTATCCAATGTCAGCTGGTAAGTATAGAAAAGAACACAACTGCCTAAACTGTGGCGCTCATGTTGAAAAACATTATTGCAGTGATTGCGGTCAGCCAAATTTAGAATTAAAAGAAAGTTTCTGGGCTTTTATCAGCCACAGTATTGCGCATTACTTTCATTTCGACAATAAATTCTTTCAAACCCTCTCTCCTCTTTTAACAAAGCCAGGGAAAGTTACGCTAGATTATTTGGCTGGCAAAAGAGCCCGGTACATTAATCCGGTAAGCATGTACATCTTCGTATCCATCGTATATTTTTTGGTGGTGTATTCACCAAAACATGTAGAAAAAGATACTCATGGCTCAACCGAAATTGAAAAACAAAGAGGTAAAAATGTTACTGACAGTGTAAATAAGGCACTTAAGCTAACAGGCATATCCAAAGAAATCGCGAATAAGGCAACAAATTCGATTAACAAAGCAATCAACAAAAAAGAATTTATAAAACTTGGTTTTGCTGACCAGGAAAAAGAATTAAACAGGCTTAAAGCAGAAAATACAACCCTTAAATCTGATTCTATTTCTGATATGATCGGAGAATATAATGAGATTCATATTGAGCGAAACGATAGTACTTATGCTGCCTACTTATCGCGTCAGAAAAAGCTACCCGTTGCAGAACAGGACAGTTGGTATAAAAAATTGATTAAAAAAAGGGCGATTACCATTGGAGAGAAATCGGAAGTGATCCAGGAAACTTTAGAGCATAACCGCCCAAAACAGTACTTTTTGCTGATGCCTTTACTGGCCTGGTTTATCATGCTCAATTTCAGGAAAAACCACATCTATTATCTAAACCATCTTATTTTTACCATTCATGGCATGATGGTTTACTTTATCATCTCCATTATTACCCAACCAATTATTAAACACGTTTTTGGGGAAGATGCCTGGGTTAGTAAAATTATTGAATTCGGTGTTATCATATATATATTATGGTATATGTTTAAGGCACTTACCATTTTTTATCAGCGAAAAACCTGGAGCACCATTTTTAAAATACTTTGGATTTTAATTCTTTACGCAGTTGCGCTTAAAATATCCGAACTGATAATGATCAACCTGATTTATTACGTGGCTACTTAATTTATAACGTCATCTCGATCCGATAGCTATCGGATGGAACGCAGTGGAATGGAGAGATCTATCTCTGCAGATCTCTCGACTACTTTGCACTTCGCTCGAGATGACGGTTAATGCATAAAAATAAAACCCATAAAAAAACCACCCGAGATACTCGAGTGGTTTTTTTATGGGTTTTATAGCATTATTTTCTGTCTTTAAGCTCAACAAATTCCCTGTCAGTTTCGCCAACGTAAATCTGACGTGGACGGCCTATTGGTTCCTTGTTTTCATGCATCTCTTTCCATTGTGCAATCCATCCTGGTAAACGGCCTAAGGCAAATAAAACGGTAAACATTTCAGATGGAAAACCTAATGCACGGTAAATAATACCTGAATAGAAATCTACATTTGGATATAACTTACGGTCGATGAAATATTGATCAGTTAAAGCTGCTTCTTCCAGTTTTTTAGCAATTTCTAAAATCGGATCATCAATACCTAAGTTCTCTAGAATATCATCACAAGCTTTTTTAATTATTTTAGCTCTTGGATCGAAGTTTTTGTAAACACGGTGACCAAAGCCCATCATACGGAACGGATCATTTTTGTCTTTCGCTTTTGCAATCCATTTCTCTGTATCACCACCATCAGCTTTAATCAGTTCTAACATATCGATCACAGCCTGGTTAGCACCACCATGTAATGGTCCCCAAAGTGCAGCAATACCAGCAGCGATTGAAGCATATAAATTACAGTCAGAAGAACCTACAATACGAACCGTAGACGCTGAACAATTTTGCTCGTGATCTGCGTGCAGGATCAGCAATTTATTCATCGCATTAACAACAATCGGATTTACATCATAATCTTCAGTACGTTGCCCAAATGTCATCCAAAGGAAATTGGTTACATAATCGTATTTATTTTTTGGATAAATAAGTGGATGACCTAATGATTTTTTATAAACAAAAGAAACAATGGTTGGAAATTTAGCCAAAAGTTTGATAATGGTTAAATCTTGTTCTTCTGCGGTCTGATTTGGTTTCAAACATTCAGGATAGAATGTAGATAATGAGAAGATTAACGAACCCAATTGACCCATTGGATGAGATCTTGATGGATAACCATCAAAGAATTTCTTCATGTCCTCATGGATCAGGGTGTGCTTGCTGATATCAGCCTGTAAATCTTCCAGTTGTTTTTGTGTTGGAAGATCTCCATAAATGATCAGATAAATCACTTCTAAAAAACTCGACTTTGCGGCAAGCTCTTCAATAGAATATCCCCTATATTTTAAAATGCCTTTTTCACCATCTAAAAAAGTGATTTTACTTTTTGTAGAACCAGTATTTTTAAAACCAGTATCTAAAGTTACGAAGCCCGTTAGATCTCTTAATTTCGAAATATCAATGGCCTTTTCATCTTCTGTTCCTGTAATTACTGGCAATTCTATTGTCTTACCATCAACTTTTATCTCTGCAATATCTGACATATTATTGTATTATGTTTATAGCTTTCTAAATTATATAAAATTAATATACATGCATAACAAATCTGTTAAATTAATATGAATAATTAGTCAAAATGAAGTAACAATCATGCTTAATTAAACCTGTTTTAGCACCTTATTTTGCTTTAATCTCTTCGGCAACTCTACCGCATTCTAACATTTCGTCACCATAATAAGGGTTTCTAATTTCCTTTTCAGTTGATAACCAATCACCTCCGTCTCCTTTATTCGCCATAGGGCAATGCTGAACATATATAGTGCCTTTTTCTATTTCTGCATTTTTAAGTAAAGCGATTA
>Ga0190271_10000188_pt1 | contig 31053 bp, 16 predicted proteins | sample Popmic356T_FD_133747 | JGI IMG/M metagenome (GOLD analysis project Ga0190271, IMG submission 133747) | Populus adjacent soil microbial communities from riparian zone of Weber River, Utah, USA - 356 T | ecosystem: Environmental > Terrestrial > Soil > Riparian zone | place: USA: Utah | collected...
CCGCGCAATTCCTCCAACACCGGGACGACCCGGGGAATTGCGCCATGTTCAAGAAAATTCTGATCGCCAATCGCGGCGCCATCGCGTGCCGCATCCTGCGAACCATCAAGGCATTGGGCCTGTCGTCGGTCGCGGTGTACTCCGAAGCCGACGAGAACTCGCCCCATGTGCGGCTCGCCGACGAGGCCTTCTGCATCGGGCCGGCGCCGGCTGCGGAAAGTTACCTGCGCGCCGAACGCATTCTCGAAGTCGCGCGCGATTGCGGCGCGCAAGCGATACATCCCGGTTACGGCTTCCTGTCCGAAAACGCGGACTTCGCCGCGGCGGTGGAGTCGGCGGGCCTCGCGTTCATCGGTCCCACGCCTTCGCAGATGCGCGACTTCGGGCTCAAGCACACGGCGCGCGCACTCGCGAAGGAATGTGGCCTGCCGCTGCTACCGGGCACGGAGTTGCTGTCCGACCTGCCCGCGGCGCTCGCCGCGGCCGACACCATCGGTTATCCGGTGATGCTCAAGAGCACGGCCGGCGGTGGCGGCATCGGCATGCGCCGCTGCGATTCAGCCGTCGAGCTCGGTGAATCCTTCGCGGCCGTGCAGCGACTGGCCGCCGGCAATTTCCGCAACCCGGGCGTGTTCCTCGAGAAGTTCGTGGCGCGCGCGCGGCACATCGAAGTGCAGATTTTCGGCGACGGCGCGGGCACGGTCATCGCGCTCGGCGAACGCGACTGCTCCGTGCAACGGCGCAACCAGAAGGTCATCGAGGAATCGCCCGCGCCCGGGCTCGACGCAGCCACCCGCGCGGAGCTTCACGCGGCGGCGGTGCGGCTCGGCGAAAAGGTCGGCTACCGCTCCGCGGGCACGGTGGAGTTCGTGTACGACGCCGCGCAGGCGAAGTTCTACTTCCTCGAGGTCAACACCCGCCTGCAGGTGGAGCACGGCGTCACCGAGGAAGTCGGCGGCGTCGACCTCGTGGACTGGATGATCCGCACCGCGGCGGGTGTTCCGCCCGCCCTCGCGACGCATCGCCACGTGCCGCAAGGTCACGCGATCCAGGCGCGGGTGTATGCCGAAGACCCGGCACGCGGCTTCCGGCCATCGAGCGGCCTGCTCACGCAGGTCAAACTACCTTCGGGCGTACGCGTCGATGGATGGATCGATGCGGGCACCGAAGTCACGGGCTACTACGACCCGATGCTCGCGAAGATCATCGCGCGCGGCGCCTCGCGCGAACTCGCGATCACGAACCTCGCCGAAGCCTTGCGGAGTTCGCGCATCGACGGCATCGAGACCAACCTCGCCTACCTGGTGTCGATACTCGAACACCCGGTGTTCGCCGCGGGCGAACAGACCACGGCCATGCTGCAGGGACATGCGCCGCCGACCTCGAGCGTGGAAGTCATGGCGGGCGGCACGCTGACTACCGTGCAGGACTGGCCCGGGCGCCTGGGATTGTGGGATGTCGGCGTGCCACCATCGGGCCCGATGGACGGACGCGCGCTGCGCCTCGCCAATCGCATGGTGGGCAACGAGGAAGGCGCGGCGGCGCTGGAGATGACCGTCACCGGCGCGACGCTGCGCTTCGATGCCGACGCGGTGATTGCGCTCGCCGGCGCGGCCATGGAAGCGACGCTCGACGGCGATGTCGTACCTTTCTGGCAGCCCGTGCCCGTGCGACGTGGCAGCGTGCTCGCGCTCGGGCGCATCACCGGTGCCGGCCAACGCGCGTACCTCGCAGTGCGCGGCAGTTTCGATATTCCCGAGTATCTCGGCAGCCGCGGCACGTTCACGCTCGGCCAGTTCGGCGGCCACGGCGGCCGCGCGCTACGCACCGGCGACGTGCTGCGACTGATGCGCTCGGGTCACGACCTCGATGGCTGCTCTGCGATCGACGCACGCGAGCGGCCCGAATACAGCCATACCTGGCAGCTCGGGGTTCAGGACGGCCCCCATGGCGCGCCGGATTTCTTCACCACCGACGACCTGCGCACTTTTTTCGACGCCGAATGGGAAGTGCACTACAACTCGAGCCGCACCGGTGTGCGGCTCATCGGACCTAAACCCGCGTGGGCACGCACCGACGGCGGCGAAGCCGGCCTGCATCCGTCGAACATTCACGACAACGCGTACGCCATCGGCAGCGTGGACTTCACCGGCGACATGCCGGTGATCCTCGGACCCGACGGACCCAGCCTCGGCGGATTCGTGTGCCCGGTCACGATCACGGGCGATGAGTTGTGGAAGATCGGGCAGCTTCGCCCTGGCGACAAGGTGCGCTTCCGGCGCATCCCGCAGCCGTCGTTCCGCGCCGGGAATCCGTCGATCCTGCTCGAACTACCGGCCTCCGCGGCACACGCCGAGGTCTGCGTACGGCGCGCGGGAGAGAGCAACCTGCTCGTGGAATTCGGCGCACCGGTCCTCGACCTGGTGCTGCGCTTCCAGGTGCAGGCGCTGCTCGAGCAGCTGCGCGTGCGGCCGCTCGCGGGGTTGCTGGACCTCACGCCCGGCATCCGCTCGCTGCAGATCCACTTCGATGCGGAGCGCGTGACGCAGGCGCGGGTTCTGGACTGGCTGCTCGCCGCGATCACGGGCCTCACCGACGAACGCATGCGCCTGCCGAGCCGCATCGTGCACCTGCCGCTGTCCTGGGACGATCCGGCGACCCGGCTCGCGACGAAACGCTACGAGTCCGTGCGTGCCGATGCACCCTGGTGCCCCGACAACATCGAGTTCATCCGGCGCATCAACGGGCTCGATTCACGCGACGCGGTGCGCGACATCGTATTCGGCGCCAGTTACCTGGTCATGGGGCTCGGCGACGTGTACCTCGGCGCACCGGTGGCCACTCCGCTCGATCCGCGCCACCGGCTGGTCACCACGAAGTACAACCCGGCGCGCACCTGGACGCCGGAGAATGCCGTCGGAATCGGCGGCGCCTATCTATGCGTGTACGGCATGGAAGGACCCGGCGGCTACCAGTTCGTCGGCCGTACCGTGCAGATGTGGAATCGGTATCGCCAGACCCACGACTTCCGCGACGGCAAACAGTGGCTGTTGCGCTTCTTCGATCAGATTCGCTTCTATCCGGTGAGCAGCGACGAGTTGTTGAAACTCCGCGCCGGCTTTCCCTATGGGCGGCATCCGCTGCGCATCGAGGAGTCGTATCTCGACCTCGGCGAATACCTCGCGTTTCTCGATGCGAACCGCGGATCCATCGACGCATTCCGGCGCCAGCAACGCGGCGCATTCGACGCGGAGCGGGAACGCTGGCGTGAGGCGGGCGTGGCCGAGACGCCGGTCGTCGAAGCCGCGCGGCCCGAAGCGCCCGCGCTGCCCGAGGATTGCATTGCCATCACCTCGCCGGTGTCCGGCAGCGTGTGGCAAATCAAGGTCGCGGCCGGACAGGCTGTCGAGAAAGGAGAAACACTCGTGATCATGGAAGCCATGAAGATGGAAATCGCCGTTGTTGCCGACTGCGCCGGCACCGTGGTCTCGATTCACGGCAGCCCGAGCGCGGGTGCCCGCGCCGGCGACACATTGCTGCTGCTGCGGCCGGAGCGCCCATGAGCCTCGATCTGACTATCTCTTCGCTGACGAAGGCGTATGGGTCAGGCAGCCTGACACCGGGCAAGCTGGTGGAAGCGTTGATCGCGGAACGCGGCAAACACGCCGGCAGCAACATCTGGATCAGCATGGTCGACGACGCGTCCCTGCGTGAACGCGCACGCGAGCTCGAGGTGCTCGATCCGGCTTCGCTGCCGCTGTACGGCATCCCGTTCGCCATCAAGGACAACATCGACCTCGCGGGCCTGCCCACCACGGCGGCATGCCCGGCGTTCGCCTATCAACCCGCCGAATCGGCGCCGGTGGTGCGGTCGTTGCTGGATGCCGGCGCGATCGCGCTCGGCAAGACGAACCTCGACCAGTTCGCCACTGGCCTCGTGGGTACCCGCTCGCCGTATGGCGCTTGCAGGAATGCATTCGATCCTGCGTACATCAGTGGCGGCTCGTCGAGCGGTTCGGCCGTGGCCGTCGCGCTGGGACTCGCGAGTTTCTCGCTGGGCACGGACACCGCCGGTTCCGGCCGCGTGCCCGCGGCATTCAACAATCTCGTGGGCTACAAGCCGACGCTTGGCGCAATCAGCATGCGCGGCGTCGTTCCCGCGTGCCGCTCTCTGGATACCGTATCGATCTTCGCGCTCACCGCCGAAGACGCCGCACTGGTGGCGCGCGCTGCCGTCCGGTACGACGCCGCCGACGCGTGGTCGCGGCCCGCGGCCCGCGCGGCGCGTAACGGCTTCGGTCGCGCACCTTCGTTCCGCTTCGCCGTGCCACGCGCCGCGCAGCTCGAGTTCTTCGGCAACGCCGCGTACGCAAAGTTGTTCGGCGACGCCGTGCAACGCCTGCGCGATCTCGGTGGTGAGGCGTGCTTCGTTGACATCGAGCCACTGCTGACCACCGCACGGCTGCTCTATGAAGGCCCGTGGGTGGCCGAGCGATATCTCGCGACCGAATCGCTGCTGACGTCGAAGCCCGGTGAAATGCTGGAAGTCACGCGCCAGATCATTTCCGGCGGCGCAGCGCCTTCGGCGCTCGATGCATTTCGCGCGCAATACCGGTTGAAGGAGCTCACGCGCGCCGCGCAACCCCTCTGGCAAGCGGCGGATGTGCTGCTGTTGCCGACGGCCGGCACCCACTACCGCATCGCCGACGAGCAAGCCGATCCCGTTCGCCTCAACAGCACCCTGGGGCGCTACACCAACTTCGTGAATCTCATGGATCTCGCCGCGGTGGCAGTGCCCGCCGGTTTCACGCCCGAAGGCCTGCCCTTCGGTGTGTCGCTGATCGCGCCCGCCTGGAGTGACGCGGACCTGCTGGCGATCGCGGCACGCGCGCACCGCGCCGCGGTGTCGACGCTGGGCGCCACGTCGTTGCCGTTACCAGAGGCCGGGCCGCCGGCAGTCGCGGACGTGGCCACCATCGATGTCATGGTGTGCGGCGCGCACATGTCCGGCCTGCCGCTCAACAAACAACTGCTCGAACGTGGCGCCTGGCAGGTCGCGACCACGCGTACCGCGCCTGTCTACCGCTTCTACGCGCTACCCGGCGGTCCGCCGTTCCGGCCCGGCCTGGTGCGCGTGAAAGACCAGGGTGTCGCCATCGATGTCGAGGTGTGGCGCGTGCCCGCGGAACACTTCGGCTCGTTCGTCGCGGGTATTCCCGCGCCGCTCGGTATCGGCAAGGTGAAGCTCGAAGACGGCAGCGAAGTCAGTGGCTTCATGTGCGAATCACTCGGCGTCGCGGACGCCACCGACATCAGCGCGCTCGGCGGCTGGCGGCAATACCTGCGAACGCGCAGCTGACGGCACGGCATCACGACTCGGCGTGTGGGCCTCGGTGCTCTTCATCGCCACGAAAGTGCCCGCGCTCAAGCCCATGAGGCCGAGCAGCGTCTCGCTGAACTGAGGCATCGCCAGTTCGCGATAGACCGCGCAGACGAACACGCCACCGAGCACCAGCGTCCAGGTTGCATTCTGAAATCGATGGAGGTTGACCCCGTTGGCGTCACTGAGGATGTCGGCGAAGAAATGTTCGTTGCGACCTTCGAGTTTTTTGAGCTGCGAGCGCCTGGCGGCCAGGCGCTCCGGGTCCTGCTGATTTGACTCTGCCGGCAGATTTTCGAGATGGTCAATGTCCTGCGCAACCCGCTTCTGTGCGTCCGCCTCGACCTTTTTCTGGTCCGGTGTGTTCTTGCTGTTGTCGATGACCGAGGCTGAGAGCGTGGTGCCTGCCGAGATGGCCAGCAGAACCAGCGTCGTGCCGGTAATGGTCGTGCTGAAGTCGCCGGTGATGATGCCGATGAACAAATACGACATGAGGATCACGAAGAACCACCATGCCGCCTGGACGCGGGAAAGACTCCATGACTTCCTGCGGTTCGCGCACACGGCAGACTGCGTATCGCGCAGCAGCCCGGTCGTCAGCGAAAGCCACACGAATGCGATCGCCAGCGCGAGGAACCCGACAATCAGCCACCGCGCGAGTGATCGGGGTACGACCTCGAGGTCCAGGTAAGTGTTCGAGGGAATCCCGAATTCGTCCTCGAGCCCAACGCTCACCGCCACCTTGCGCGTGCCGAAGACCGGCTTGCCGAGCAGATGAGTCCAGACTTCGCGGGATTTTTCGGTGCGTTTGAGCGGAAAGATCATGACGCTGTGCAGCGGATCCACCGGCGGATGCGCCACCACCTCGAGCAGCGGCCGCTCGTCGAGATACAGCACGATGTCCTTCTTCGGTCCGGACATCGACGCGCACTCGCGGCGGCGCAACAGGTTGTCGAGGTTCCTGATTTCGATGACCACTGCGTCGCGCAATCGCACATCGCGAAGCCGCATCTCCTGCGGTACCACGCCGGGTTCCATTGCAGCGGCCTTGCGGACCTCGGGCGTGAGCCGGTAGGCATCGACGACGAAGGGGCGCGCTGCCGCGGTGTTTTTCAGCGAATCGCAGTCGGGCCACTTCGGAGCTGCCGCGGGCGGTGGGCTTGCCGGCGGGTCGTCGGCGGCATTGGCGGCCGGAAGCGCCAACAGGAAGGTCGCCCCCACGATAGCGACAACGCGGACACACTCCGAACCATAGATAGCCATGAGACGCTCCCTGCGCGGTCTTCCTTACTATCCATGTCGCGACCCGGCCTTTGATTTCACCCGGAACGCCATTTTTTCGAAGGGTCAGCGCTCCTGCGACACGTCGCCGAGCCGCTGCCCTTTCGCGTAGACCACGCGGTACGGGCGGGCCTGCAGCACCACCACGTGCCGGTCCTCGCCCGCGATGAGGAATTCCACGTCGACGGCGTTCGCGCGCCCGCTCCAGGCGCGCATGAAATGCGCGTGCAGCTCGCCGAGCACAACGGAGAGTGCGCGCAAGTCGGCGTCCCCTAACAACGTGGCGCCCGCCATGCGCGAGCTGCGCGCCAGCAGCTCCGACTCGAACACGCCCGAATACGTGTAGATGAGATGTTGCTCGGGCACTTCGTTGCCACCGGCGCCGGTCACGCTGCCGGCCAGCGTCTGCGCGTTGATGAAAAACCCGGGACGCTGCCCGGTGAAAGGATTCGCGGTGATGGCGACGCCATTGGCGAGGGCGCCATCGACATACGGCTGCACGAGGATGGCCATGCCCACCGCGGCGTGATCGACGCGATACCAGGCGCGTTCCTCGAACGCACCCTGCAGCCACACGCTGGCCCACACCTCGGCGATGGCGGCCGCGATCTGCGCGTCGTCGGCGCCTGACCTGACGCGGACCGAGCGGTACAGCCCTGCCCCGGTAAAACCGGCGAGATCTTCGGCATTCGTGCTGGACCTGAAGATCCAGCGCGACGCCGGCGCGATCTGCTGGATGCGCTCGCGCACGCGCTTGATGAGCACGGGATCGATGGCGCGTTTCTGAATCGAGTCGCGCGCCGACTCGAGCCAGCGCGCGCGACGGGCAGCGTCTTCACCGAACGCGGGATCCGCGAGTTGCGCGGTGAGCTCCGCGGGCACACCCGCCGCCTGGGCATGATCGCTGTAGTAAGACAGTGGGATCACGAAACCGCCGGGCGTACTCAGCCCGCCGATGTGGTTGACCTCGCCGAGCTGCGCGGCCTTTGCGCCCGCGTAACGCGTGTCGCGCAGATGCAGCCGCGATACGTCGACCAACCGCCGCTCATGCGAATCCAGCGCCGGAACCTGCGGGCGTTTCGGCCGGCGCTTCTTCCAGGCCTTTTCCGCCTGCTCACGCGTGGCGGCGCGAATGGAAAACTCCTGCATGTTCACATCGAGCGCCACCAGCTTTCCGTCGAACGCCGCGAAGTCCGCGCGCTCGAAGACATCGCGCAGCGCGATGTTCGGCGTGCCGCGCGTTGCGCAGAGAATGGCGATGTGGCCGAGCGGCGCCTGCAGCTCGCGCGACACCACGCCGGCGCTCACCGGAATCTCGTCGGGCAGCGTCTCGAGCACCAGGATCTGGTCGGCGCGCACCGTGGCCGGGTCGAGCGCGCCCTTTACCAGGCGCAGGAATCCGTAAGCCGTGCCGGTAGTCAGCGGCTGGTAACGGATGCCGGCGAAGACTTCGTCGGCGGTCACCGTGGGCAGCCGGCCGCGCACGTTCGCAATATTGCTTTCATGCATCACCGAGGTCGGGCGGAAACGCAGTCGCTCACCCGTCCACAACGCCGCACGCACGGTCTGATAGAGGCCGAGGATTCGTTCGCCGTCGAGCGTGTCGCCGCTCACCAGTTCCAGCGTCCACTCATCCGAATCCAGGTAGTGGACGATCGAACCCATCTCGAAGCGACGCTGCGCGTCGCGATATTGAATGCGGTTGAAAGCGTCGTGATCGCGCGTCGTGGCGGTCGTGCGCGGGATGTGATCGCGCGCGAAGAAGTAATGCACCGGATACCGGTCCGTATCGACGAACCACAGCCGGCGGCCGTCCTGCAGGTCGAGCAGGAACTTCACGACTTCGGTGCGCGCCGCGGCCGCCGATTGCGGACGCGCCGCGAGCGAGCGCCAGGTGGCTTCATCGGCGATGGCGTGCTTGAACAGCGGCCGCCCCGCGTGCGCGAGGCCCGCAAGCGTCGCCAGAACCGCGAACAGCACGACGCGCATCGCGCGCGAGGTCATGGCCGTGAACGCCGCGTCGCGATGACCAGCGACGCGTCATCGTCCGTACGTGCCCGCACGGCGGGTGAAGCAAGCAAGGCAGACAGGCCGTTCGAGAGCTGCGGCGCCTCACCCTTGCCGTCCACCGCATGCAACGGCGAAAGCACGGTGCGGAAAAACGGCTCGTGTGCCGTGCGCGTGGCGAATTGCATCGCCAGTGGTTCGAGGCCATCGGACATCAGCGCCACGTCCAGCACTTCGTCGGGCAATGGCGCGACTTCGGCTTGCGCCAGCGCCTTCTCGTCGCTCAGAAAGAAGGTGGTGTTGGCGTATTCGCCTTTCTGCGGCCAGAACACCCAGCGCCACGCGAGCGGTTGTTCGCCGATCACGATGACCCCGTCGCCGATCTGCAGCGCGCCGCCGCCGATCGGCGCGACGATCACGGCCAGCAACGTGCAGGCGAGATCGCGCGGCTCCGCCTTGTGTTCGCGCGCCGCTTCGACCAGCCGCTGGCGCGCCAGCGCGGCGCCTTCGCGAAGGATGTCCTGGTAGTCGTCGCGCCCGGCACGCACGCCGAGTTGCGCCACGCTGCTCACGGTTGCGACGGCAATCTCCGCGCCGATGTGCGCGAGGTTCGCGGTGCCGGCGCCGTCGGCCACCACCGCGATGAGCGTGGCGTCGGCATGGCTCGTGGCGCAGGCCATGCGGTCCTGGCAAGGCTTACCGAGCTTTTCGTGCGAACTGCCCGTGGACTGCCCGCTGGCGTAGCGCCAGAACACTATTCGGCCACAGCCCAGCCGTCGGGCGCGGTCGGGTTGGTGAGCTCGGGTGCGTCGGAGATCTGCGAGCGCGAAACGCTGCTCAGCGAATCGGACAGCCAGACAAACAACTGGCCGAACGAAAGTCCCTTGAGCCGCAACGGCCGCCGCACGGCGATCTGCGCCAGCTTGCCGATGTCGGCGTTCTCGACACCGACGGAATAGAACATGAACGACTTCTTCGTCTCACCCTTGCGGATCAGCGCGGTTGCAGCGGCGACGTCATCGGTGGGCTCGCCATCGGAGATCAGGAAGATCCACGGGCGGTAGTAACCGATGCCGTTGGCGCGATAGGCCTTCTTGCGTTCCGCCACGAGCTGCACGGCGCGTTCGATGGCGTCACCCATGGGAGTGTTTCCCGAGGCGGTCAGCCTGGCCGGCGCAAAGGAGTCCGCGGTGACGAAATTCTGGACGACGCGAACCGGGCCGAACGTGACCACCGCCACCTCGACACGCTTGGCAGCCATCGCGTCGGCGCGCAATTGCTCGGCGAAGGTCGTGAGGCCGGCATTGAGCTGGGCGATCTTCGTGCCTTTCATGGAGCCCGAGGTATCGAGCAGCAGCAGGCAGGCGCAGCGGGGTTCGGGATTGTCCGCGAACTCCACGTTGTTGAACGGAACCTGGTCGAGGGTGGTCATGTTGAGTGGATGGTAAGCAGAAGCTAGCCGCAAAAACAGTGAACGCCATCAATCGCCCCAAACCCCGTCACGGCGGCGGCAACGAATCGCGGATTTCCTATTGTTTCTCTTGTTCCCGGCGCAGCCGCAGGTATTCCTGCTTCCGGTGAAGGTGGTCGTCGGCGCGCGCACGCGCCTTGGTGATTTCGTCGAGTTTGGCGGCGAGCAGCTCCGGACCGCGGCCCAGTACACCGAGGTGATGCTGCCGTTCCCATCGATACTTTTCTTCGACTTCTGCGGCGGCAGCGGCATAGCTCATGTCGCGCGTATCGAACACGAAGTTGTCTTCGCACTGTGCCGCCCAGCTGCGCAGCTCCGCAACGACTGCCGCGGGAACGAAGTCGTGCAGCTTCCCGCTACGTCGCCGGATGTCTTCCGCGGAGCGATAGCCGCGGTTCGCGAGCTTCTCGACGTGCGCTCGCGAGACTTCGAGGAAAAGTGCCTTGTCGATCTCGAACTTGTCCAGGAAAGCTTCGCGTTGCCGACGTTCGAGGAGACGCACCAGCCCTTCGAGGTCCTTGCGCTGCTGTTCCGCGAGCTCGTCGAGCTTTTTCCGGGATTTCTCGAGGTCCGAGCGCAGGCTGGCAAAGAGGTGGGCGGAAGTGTGGCTACGCCACTGTTTGATCGCGTTGTCCCACTCGATTCGCAGCGCACGGCGTCCCCGCGAGCGGCCGGCAGTTTCCCTGTATATGCTCACGGCTATTCCGCTGCAGACCAGCAGGCTCAGCAAAAGCACTGATCTGCCAAGACCGATTACGAGGCCCAGGAACGGCATCGCCACAATTCCGCCGACCAGGAATGCCGGCAGGCTCTCGACCAGACGTGTCACGACGCTGCCCCATTTGTCCTTGCGGGCCAGTGCGCGCACCTCCTGCTCGACGGACTTCGGCAGCTCCGGCTCCCTGGGCGGGTGGATGCCCTCGATGGCCTTCCACAATCCTGCGGCGGTCACGGCATCATCGTTGGTCACCGCCGCCTGCCCGTCGTCGAATAACCTGGCGCCGGTGCGCTTCTCGATATCGCACCAGCAGCAACTCTCACCGCGGGGATGAAAGTGGCGCGGACGCACTTCGCAGGCTGCAAGCCTGCTCTCGAGATCCTGCAGAGGCTCTATCCAGTCGATCGCCGAGGGCCGCTCCTCTTCGCCGCCGGGAGGCGCGAACGCGCGCTCGAACAAGCGGGCAACAGGCCGGCCGAAGGTTTCGAGGGACAGCGTCCCGGGAGGCGCCAACATGCCGAGCGATTCCGCATGCGCGCCGTAGGCGAAGCGTGATTCGGCGATCGCACGTTCGAGCGGCATCTCGCCGTCGGCATATACGCCCGCGAACGGGTGCCTGCCCTGAAACAGCAGATGGAAGATCAGCACGGCGAGTCCGAATCGATCGCTGGCGTCCGTGCGTCTCAGGCCGCGGAACGCTTTGCCCTGCAGTTCGGGCGGCGTGAACAACGGTGAACCCACGTCGCAGGTGAAGGTGCGGCCCTGCTCGCGCACCTGGATGGAGTCGCAGTCGATGAGCACCGCGGTGCCGTCCTTGCCGATGAGCGCATTCCCGTGGTTCACGTCACCGATCACGTGACCGGCAACGTGGATCTGCGCGAACGCTCGCGCCAGGTTGGTAGCCGCGCGCACCACGAAACGAAAGTCCGCGTCGGGAAACGTGCGGCGGCGGCTCTTGGGGCTGTAGAGGCGGTGCGCGTCCTGGCGCGAACTGATGCGCCCCATGAGGAAGCCACGAACCACGCCGCGCTCATCGGTCAGCAGATCCACGGGCCAGGCCGCGACGCCTAGCAATCCGGGAGAGTGGCTCCGGGTCATGAGCCGGAGTTTCTCCACTTTCGCCGCGTCGGGCGCCTTTGAATATATCTTCGCCACGAGCTTCGGCGTGTCGTTGACCACGTGCACGGCGCCCTCGCCGCCGCGGCCCAGCACCTGTCCCAGGTGGACGACGGCGCCCGTCGAAGCGCGGTGCAGGCTCATGGAGCGGTCCCCGATCTTGCGAGCATCAGGGCGCGGCGCGCTTCGATGAAGCGCTGCTCGGCGACGTTGCGCCGGCGGGTGATCCCGGCTCGCGCGTCGTTCAGCAGTTGCGTACCTAATCGCAACTTGCGCAAGAGAAACGCCTGCTCTTTTTGCAGTCTTGCATCTTCTTCGTTGCTGACAATCGCCTTGCGTAGCGCCTCGGGATCGACCTGGTACCTGGAGTCGATCGCCGTTGCCCACCCGCGCAGGGTTGCCGCCCATTCTTCGTCCACGATTTTCGCGATCGTTTCCGGCATGCGCAGCACGTCGTCGGCAGTTTCGATTCCATAGGACTGGAGCGTCGCGAGCATTCCGTCCCTCATGCCCCGCAAGTTTGCGCGCCAGAGCGCGTAGGAATCGAGGTGGTCGGCACGCAGGCGCTGTGCCTCGAGATCGGGTAGTTGGGCGAGGCGCTGCTCACGTCGCCGGACGATTTTCAGCAGCGTTGTCTTGCTGTCCTCGAGACTCGCCATCGCCTCCTCGTAGGACGCGGCGGCACAATCACTGTCCCATGCATCGAGCACCTTCTGAAGTTCGCGCGCAGCCTGTTGAACGACCTTGCGGCGCTCGGCGTAGTGGACCGCGAAGAGTCCGCCGCCGAGCACCAAAGCTCCGCCTGCGAATTCGATGAGGCCCGGAACCCAGACGCCGATCCCTGCGGTGGCGGCAAGCGCCGCCAGCATCAGCTTGAGCTGGGTGGCGCCAACCTTCACGTCGATTTCATCGGGACCATCGAACGCCGCCAGGGTAGGTGGGCGCGGCGCGGGTTCCGGCCGGGGCGCGGCGAGAATCGCCTCCCACAATTCGGCGATCACGGCTGCGATGGTGTCGTTCGATTCGGTGCCGTAGACCCGTACACCAGTGGTCTCTTCCACCTCGCACCAGCAGCAAGGTTGCGCGCGCGGATGGAAATGGGCCGACGAATCGGCGCAGGGACTCAACTGGCTTTCGAGCGCGTACAGAGCGTCGACCCATTGGGTGGCCACGGGACGGGGCGCCGCGGGTGCGGCGAACGCGGCTTCGAACAAGGCTGCGATGTCCGTGCCAAACGTCGTGAGCGGCAGTGTGCCCGGAGGCGGCGACATCCCGAGCGCCTCACTACCGGCGCCGTAGGCGAATCGCGCCTCGGCAATGGCTCGTTCGATGGGCATTTCCCCTTCGACGTAACGGCCCGCGAATGGATGACGACCCAGGTACAGGAGATGGAACGCAAGCAGCGCCAGGCCGAACGCATCGTGCTCCGCGGTCCGGCGCAGTCCGCGAAAGGATTGCCCTTGCAGCTCCGGCGGCGTGAACAGCGGTGTGCCGACTTCGCAATCGAAAGTGATTTCCAGGTGGCGCACCTGGAACGAATCGCAATCGATGAGCATCACGGTTCCGTCGGTGCCGACGAGCGCGTTGCCGTGGTTGACGTCGCCAATCACATGTCCGTCGGCATGCACCTGCGCGAAAGCGCGGGCGAGATTGGTGGCCACGCGCACCACGAAGCGAAAATCCACCGTAGGGAATTTGCGCCGGCGGCCCTTGGGACTGTAGAGCTCGTGGAGGTCGAAGCGCGCGCTGACTTTCGGCATGAGGAAGCCGCGAACCTGGCCGTCTTCGTCCTTCAGCAGATCCGTGGGCCAGGCCGCGACGCGAAGCAGTTCGGGCGAAACGTGGCGCGCCATGCTGCGCAGTTTTTCGACCTTGGACGCGGATGGCTGGCGCCGATAGATCTTGGCCACGCATCCGGGCACGTCGACCAGGTACACCGCGCCTTCGCCGCCGCGGCCGAGCTCCTCACCGAGGCTGACCGCCGAGTTGTCGGATTCCCTGATCAATCAGACCTTCTGCAGCCAGCGATGAATTGGTGACAATCTTTCGCGACTTTGCGGAGCCATGCACCGGCGTGCAATATACCCTCGCAAAGTGGCACGGATACCTCGCTGAAGCGCAGCCGCAGGAGCCAAGTTTTCATGGCCGATCCAAAGGCAACCGCCGAGATCAAGAACGGCAAACTGCTTTCGTCGCGCGTCACCGACAAGGTGACCAGCAAGATAGAGAAAGGGTTGATGTCCAGTGTTGCGGGCATCGTCGTCCATCAGACCGGCGGGGCAAGCGCCCAATCTGCCCTTTCAAGCTATGAAAAGGGCGAGGCCGGCGCGCACTTCCTGGTCGACACCGACGGCACCATCTACCAGACGGCGCGTGTCGACCAGAAATGCTGGCACGTCGGTAACCTGCGCAGCCGTTGCTACGAATCCAAGACGTGCAGCGCGGAAGAGTTGACGGCCATCAAGGGCATTCTCTTCAAGAAGGGTGAGGCGTACTCGGTACGCATCAGGAAACTCAGCGAGCACGAGTCAAAAAAGAACGTACCCGATCGCTACCCCGGCAACAGCGACTCCATCGGCATCGAGCTGGTCGCGCCATTCGATAAAAAGAAGAACGCCTATGCGGCGGTCACCGAAGCGCAGAATCAGTCGCTCGCCTGGCTCGTGGGCACACTGCAGTCGGCGCTGACTTTGCCCGATGGCCGGGTCCATACGCACCCCGAGGTGTCGTACAAGCAGGCTTCCGAAGCCTCCACGGCGAAATGGAAATAGCCTGATGCAAGCCAAACTACCAGGCACCGCGTTATGCCTTCTGCTCATGGCCTGCAGCGGCTGTGCCGATCCCACGGAAGGCGGCAAACTGGCCGATATCAAGGTGACGGACCACGGCTCGGAACCCGGTGGCGAATTTTGCAGCGACTTTCGGCTCGACGACGCACAGGCTCGCAGCTTCTTCTCCCGGGCCATGGAGATCGACACCGCGCAGCTTCACGAGCTCGACACGTTGCCCTGCTTTGTTCGCGGGACCGCCAGCTTGCTGGGAAAGCCCGCAACCTGGATTGTCCGCGCAGGAGGCACTGCCGAAGTCAGCGCCGAATCGGCCCAACTGCTGATGGCGTGCAGGGAGTGTGACGATCTGTTAGGCGGCAAGACCCACTAGCACGCTTGTCTCTTGCGTTTCGCTCTTCAACGTCGTCGTGCGCTGAGCGAAGCAGACACGCCGTGGCGCGGGCAAGCCTGACGGGTTTGCCCGCTGCACTCAGCGCGTGATGAATGCACCGACGTTGGTGCCGAACGACAGTTCGTATTGGCCGTCCAGGTTCGCGTCGACCGCGTTGAGGCTCTGCCGGCTGAACGTGCCGGGGAAGCCCGGTGAGCGCCAGACTCCGGCACCGGTCCTGGGATCGACGGCCCAGATCTCGCTCGCGCCGGTGGCGTAGTACGAGTAAGCGTAAGTCGTCGTGGAGACGAGCAGGTTCTTGCGCGGAGTCGAGGACGGCTCGACCATGACGTTGTTGATCCGCGATTCGATGGTCACGGTCCGCTGCAGCGCGAGGCTGCTGTTGTAGACCTGCATCGTCGTCTGATTCAGGGACGAGTACTGGTCCCCGCTGAGCACGAAGATCTCCTGCTCGCCATCCCCATCGGTGTCCGCGACCAGCAGGTTGCTCGGGTTCTGGACTGCGATATTGGCGCGCTCGAGCAGGGGCCCCGAGTTCGAAGTCCGTCCGTACACGTAGAGGAAGCTCGACGTCACCGCAATCACTTCGAGGTGCCCGTCGTGGTCGAGATCGGCGGCGGCAGCCGCCACGCCCGAGCCATTGAGCTGCGTGCTCTGCCAGATGATGTTGGACTGGGCTGTGTTGAAAATCGTGGCGCGCGCGTCGGTGCCGAACGTCAGGAAGTCCGGCCGTCCATCCTCGTTGAAGTCTGCGTGAGCCACCGACATCGCGGCGGCATAACCGGCCGGTGAGGTCCACTCGCTCGTGGCCGTGGCGAAGTCGTAGATCGAGAAGAACGGATCGTAGAGATTGGCCGACGACAGGAAGACTTCGTCGATGCTGTCATTGTCGACGTCGGCCACGTCGATGCCCTGCGCAGAAGCCCAGTTCGAGCCCAGGTCGCCGGAAGCGATGGTGGCGCCTGTCAGCGGATCCATGGCCATCAACTTGGCCCCGCCGTAACCACTCTGCGTTCGCGGTGACGCGAACATCAGCAGGCGCGTGCCGGGCGCGGTGCGCGCGATCAGTCCGCCGGTGAACGGGCCGTCGAATTCCCCGACCAGTGCCGAGCTCCATTCGACGGCGATGGTGGGCGCGACGTATTGACTGACGATCAGGATGTCCTGGCCGCTGTGCGAAACGCCCGTGCCCCAGACGAATTCGATCGCGGCGTCGGCGTCGGTGTTGCCGACCGCGAGCGCGGACGTTCCGTGATCCTGCGAGCCGATCGTGAGCAGCACATCGAAAGCCTGCGTGCCGGTGTTGTAGCGGTACGCGTTGATTCCGCCCCACTGCGCATCGCCGGTGATCACTTCGGCGCGCGCATCGCCGCCGATGTCTTCGACACGCAGTTCGGCGATTCCGCCCGTGTATCCGGGCGGCAGCTCGCGCAGCGGCGAGCGGCTCACGGCGCTGTACACGCGCACGGTGTTCCACCCAACGAGCGCAACGATTTCCTCGACCGCATCGCCGTCGAGATCGCCGACCGCGACGGTTCCACCGAACTGCGGGCCGTAGGCCCATTCGTTGTCGCGTGTCGCGCCGTCGTACACGTAGCCATTGGACGTGACGATCTCGATGGCCGGGTCGGCGTCGACGTTGCCGACATCCAGGCTCGCGCCCAGGCCGGTCTGCGAGATGCGCGCCTTCAGCGTGAGGTCGGCTCCGTTGAGGATGACGATGACCGTATCGGTGTTTCCACCGTACGACTGCGTCTCGCTACCCAGGCAGACGACCTCCCTGGGCCCATCCCCTTCGAGATCGACGATGCGCAGTGCGTAACACTGGTAGAGGTGCTCGTCGCTGAAGCGGTTCGCGGGCCGGCGCGTGTCGCCGTCGAGCTGCGTGATGCCATGTTCATTGGCGATGAAGATTTCCTCGTTCGCGTTGCCGCTCACGTTGGCCGCGGCGATCGCGAAGACACCGTTCTGCTCACCGCCGAGATTGAATGGATAGGCCCAGTCCTGGGCGTAGACCCCGCCAGCATTGGTCATCGTGGTCAACGTCCGTCCATCGGTCATCAGGATGTCGTCGATGCCGTCGGCGTCGAGATCCGACACCACGAGTTCCTCGCGATGCTGGGGCACCGTCCCGCCGGTACGCAGCAGTGGCACCTGGCGCGCGGTGTGATGCATGCGAATCGTGCCGCCGGTGGCGGCCGTCGGCGCGTTGCTGAGACCGATGCTCCACGCGAGATCTTCGACGGACTCGAACATGGGGCCACTGGCCTGCCAGCTGACCTGACCGGTGTTGGACACCGCAAAATTGGCGGGCCCGAGTGTCACGACGTAGTTGCCGATCGGATCGCCATCGGGATCGGAACCGGCCACGACCTGGAACGACACCATGTCGCCGAACTTCACGTCCGTGGGTGCAGCCGTGGCGCTGAGTGCGGGTGGCGTGTCCGCGATCGACACCGTGGCGTCGACTGCAGTCGAGTCGGTCCCGTCGCTCGCCGTGACGGTCGCGACGATCACGTCGTCGCGGGTAGTGAGGCTCGCCGGGTAGGTGGCGCCGGTCACCGACGGCACGACGACTCCATTGCGCCGCCAGGTATAGGTGACCGTGAGCGGGTCGCCGTCCGGGTCTTCGGTCGCGGCGTTAAGCACCAGGTCGTCGAGCGTGCGCGGTGCATCGGGCGAAAGCTGCAAGGCCATGACCTGTGGAGCGAAGTTCTCCACGAGGATAGTGATACGTGCCGGCTCGGAGCTCACGTAGCCGTCGTTCACCACCAGCTCGAACTCGAGCGTTGCGGGAGCCGCAGGCGCGGTGAAGGACAGCTCTGGAGTGGTGGTGCCGGTCAGCGTCACGTTGGGTCCGGCGACCTGCGTCCACGAATACGTCAACGGCGAGCCCTGCGGATCGTAGCCGTAGCCATAGATCGTTACGGGCGAACGCTTCGGCGCCCTGTAACCCGGATCGAGGTAAACCACCGGTGCGTCGTTGGTCATGGCATTTCCGACGACGACCGAGACTACGTCCTGCGCGGAGCTGGCCTCGCCGTCGCTGGCCGTCACCGCGAAGTCGAGTCGGCCATTGACGAGCGGCGCCGTGAATTGCGCGCGACCGAGCCCGACGGTGGCGAGCGTGACCCGCGGGCCGGCGAGCTGCACCCATGTGAAGCTCAACGCATCCTGGTCGGCGTCGGCACTGGCCAGCGCATCCAGTGTGTAGAGGAAGCCCCCATTGACGGTGCCGTCGGTGCCGGCACTGGCCACCGGAACGCGGTTCGCGATCGTGATTTGCACGGTGTCGGCGGTGGAATCGGCGCGGCCATCGTTGACCACGAGTGAAAACGTCAGTATCCCGGACAGGTTGGGAGCGGTGAACGTGGGCCGCGAGGCAGTGGCGCTGCTCAGCGTGACGGCCGTGCCGGCGGTCTGGCTCCAGCGAAAGGACAGCGCATTGTTGTCGGCATCCGTGCTCGCCGCTCCGTCGAGCGTGACCGCCGCGGCTTTGAACACCGACTGGTCGGCGCCGGCACTGGACACCGGGGTCTGGTTAGGCGGCGGGGGTGGCGTGTTGCTGCCTCCTCCTCCGCCACCACAGGCGGCCAACGCCAGGCTGAGCGCGACCGCAGTGAAACCACCGAACCCGTGTGCAAAGCGCATTACCTGATCTCCCTGATCGTCGGGGCCCCGGGGGCCGTTATCGCGGGCAATCTACCCCACATGCTTTGTGCTACGGGAAACGATTCAGTGACGGCGCAGGATTATGTTGCTTGAAGCGCGGCACGCCGGCGCAGGCGGCCCCGGCCAACGGGGATGCCTGGTTCTGCCCGATTCCTGGTCTGCTGGGATAGCATCCGTCGGACAAGAAAGGCGGACCACGACCCGTCAGGGAGCTCCATCTTGCGCTCGAGAATCTTTGCGACTCTTCTTGCCGCGTGCGTCATTCCGCTCGCCCTATCCACCACTGCACTGGCGGGGGTCAATACATGGACCACGCAGGGGCCGCCCGGCGGCGAGCCGGTTCGCGACATGGCGGCGAGCACCACCGATCCCAACGTTTTTTATGCCGCGTATGGCCGCACGTTGTCGCGTTCGGTGGACGGCGCCGTGACGTGGCAAACAGTCGGCGGTTTCGCCGGCGAGGTGGTCAACATCGTGGTCGACCCGACCGATGGCCGGCGCATTTACGTATCGGTGATCCGACAGGGTTTGTTTCGCAGCGAGAACGGCGGCGACACTTTCACGCAGATCGCGCCGGCGAATCCGACCATCTGGTCCGCGGGCGTCGGCGGCAGTGATGGACGCACCGTGTACTACGCGACGGATTCCGGCGCCTTCTACCGAAGCCTCGATCGCGGCGCGACTTTTACCGCGCGCACGTCGACGATGCAGACGATCACGCGCATCTATGTCGAAGGCGCCGATGGCAGCCGCATCATCGCGCTGCGCGGGCTCAGCGTCGCGCGCAGCTCGGACGGCGGAGGAACCTGGTCCGAAATGACAGTCGGCCCGGACTTCACATTCCTCTACTCCCTGGTGCGCGTCTCGCCGACGCTGCTCGTCCTGGCAACGAGCGACGGCACCTATGTGTCGAATGACGACGGTGGCACGTGGATTCGCAAGGCGGTCGGTGGGAATCCGACCGTCGTGCGCGATCCGCAAACGGCGTCCACGCTGTACTCCAGTTATTACTGGAACGACCGGTTGTGGCGCAGCCTCGATTCAGGCCAGACCTGGTCGCCATTTGGCGCGCCGATGCTCGGTGACGCGCGTGGCCTGTTGGCCGTTGCGAACGGCACCGGAAGCCGCATCGTGGCGGCGTCGCTCGGCGGGGTACTGCATTCGGAGAATGGCGCGACGACGTGGACGGAATCGATTTCGGGCCCGATCGCCTCCTCGCCACAAGGCATGACCACGACGATCGCCGCGAATTCCCGCGTGTATGCCTACACCTCGGCCGGAGGATTGTTCTCGAGCTCGCGCGAATCCGCCTGGCAGCGGCTCAATCTCGCCGGGGCGCAGGCGCTGTTGGGCAGCAACACCTTTGGCCAGGCGGCACTCGCAATCAAGCCGGGCGATCCACAGACTATCTACCTCGCGCCGTTCATGCTGTCGCTGGTGCGCTCGACGGACGGCGGAAGCAGCTGGTCCGTGGCCGGCACGCAGCTTGCGAACCTGTCGGTAACGGCGCTGGCGTTCGACACTCTCGACGCCCGGACCATGTACGCCGCGATGTCGAACTATCCCTTGCCGGCGGCGAGCCTGTATCGCAGCACCGACAGCGGTACGACGTGGAATCCCTACAGCGTCGACCTGCCGACCATCTATGCAAGTTCCATCACGGTCGACCCGGCGGATCACAATCGGCTCTTTATCGCGAGTTACCAGGGATACGGCGCTCCCAATACCGGCGGCCTGTACCGATCGACGAACGGCGGTCTCAACTGGACCGAGCGCGGCTTTCTCGGCTTCGACGTCAACGCCATCGCGCTCGATCCCGCGGACTCGAATCGCGTCTATGCAGCCACGCGAAGTGGCTTGCAGGTGAGCACCAATGGCGGCGACACCTTCGCGCGCAACGATCCGTTCGCGATCGTGAGCCTCCTGCCCGCGCGCACCATCGTGGTCGACCCGGCCGTGCCTTCGATCCTGTACGCCTCCAGCCTCGACCCGGATGCCGGCACGCGCATCAACGACGGGTCGGCGATTGCGCGTTCGGTCGACCGCGGCCTGACGTGGGAAGTGTTGCGCGCCGCGAGTGAGCCGCTTCCCTGGTACATCGGCACTATCGTGCTGGATCCAAATCTTCCGAGCCTGCTCTACGTGAGCACCGGCGGGCGCGGGGTCGCGACCTACGAAATCCAGAACGATCTGTCGGTCGCGCTCAGCGGCCACTCCGGCACAAAGGCAATCGGGGTCGCGACGAACCTCACCGCTCGCGTGGAGCATCACGGCGCGCTGGCCGCGACGGTTGTTCGACTCGACATCGACATGCCTGCAGGAGTTACTGCGGTCACGGCGACACCCACTGCCGGCACCTGCGTCGTCACCGGCCTGGACCCCCATTGCGACTTCCAGGTGCTGCGCCCCGGCGCAAGCGTCGACGTCGTCGTTTCGTATATGCCACCCACCGCGCTACCGCTGCCGGTCTCGGCGCGCATCGAAGCGCATGAACGCGACAACGTCGCCACCAACGATTCCGCACTTGCCAGTGCGATCGCCGGCGAGGTCGTCGACCTGCGACTCTCGGTGACGCCGTCGGCGACGACGGTCGATCACGGCGACGCGGTCTCGTACGCAGTGTTGGTGCGCAACGAAGGTCCCGTCACGGCCAGCGTCGCGGCAGTCTCGTTCATCGCGGGCACGGGGCTCACGCTCGGCGCGGCGCCTGCGGAGTGCGCGGCGGCGAGTAGTCAGTTCCTGTGCATCTTCAACGGCCTTGCGGCCGGCGCGGAGCGCAGCTTCACGATCAACGCAACAGCCTCCGGCGTGGGCCAGCTGACGGCCGACGTCGCTGTTGCCGCGGCGCCTTCGGCTGCGGACGCGAACCCGGCCAACAACAGCGCCGCGCCCGTCATCACCTCGCGGCCGCTCGCCGATCTCGCGGTCACCGCGAGCGATTCAGCGGATCCGGTGCAGACCGGAACGACGTTCAACTACGTCGTCGACGTGCGCAACAACGGCCCGGATGAGATGCCGGCTGTGGCTGCAACCATGACTGCCGCAGGCACGGTATCCAGCGCGACTTCGACGCGTGGCACGTGCACCGTCGCAGGCACTGGCGTCACCTGCGCGATCGGCGCGCTCGCCTCGGGCGCGACTGCGTCGATCACCATTGCGACGTCGGTGGCCGCCGCGGGCACCAATACCTTGCACGCGACGGTGACCGGCAGCGGCCAGGATCGTCTCGCGACCAACAACAGCGTCGATCAGGCGACGGCAGTCACTTCGCCACCGGGATCGTCGTCTTCGTCCGGGGGAGGCAGCCGTGGCGGCGGCGGCGGCGCGCTCGACGCGCTGTGGCTCGCGTTGCTGGGCGCGCTGCTCGCGTGGCGCTTGCGCCGGGTATCGGCGGCTGGCGCCGGCCGGGCAGCATCGACGATCTCTAACCGCGCGTTCGCGACAAGATCGAGTCGATGCTCGCGAAGCTCGCCTCCGCAATCCCGCGGGCGGCGTATTTAATTCGCTGGCCGCCAGCGGCGCAAGCGCGCGTTGCGCCACCTAACACCTAACTTCTCGACGGTGAGCTGGCAGAACTGAGTCTTCCGGTTCATTGACATCACCCCGGTTGATCCGGTGCAGGGTCGGGTTTACGCAAACTGTTGATTCCGGAAAGCCTTAGGGTGGAACCCAGGCAGCTGCAGTTCCCGGCATTTTTCCGCAACGGGCTGCGGCTATCTGTGACGCGGACACCGGGCAACCCGGCGCTGGCCGTTCATACTTTCTATATGTTTCCGAGGCTTGACCGACTGTTCTCATTCGTCGGCCCCGCCTCGCAACGCAGGCGGACACTGCCCTGGATCGTGCTGGTCAGCTGGTTGGTCGGCATGGCCGGCGCATTCTGGTACTTCGAGTACCAGCCCCAGCGCAGCTTCTCGTCACCGGGCTTCAGCTTTGCCGGTGACTCGCAGCAACGCGAGATGGCGCGGCACTGGTTCCAGGATCTCCTGCGCGTATCTCCGGCAAACGCGGGGGCCGTGACGATAGTGCACGTCTACCGCGACGGCTGCGATTGCAACCGCTTCACGGATCGCCACCTGGCGGAGATCCAGGCGCGCTTCAGTGACAGCGGCGTGCGTTTCATGCGCGTCGAAAGCGGCAGCCCGGCGGCCCACGGCATGCCAGGCTGGATAGATAGCCTGCCGGCGGCGTTTGTCTTCGGCGCCGACGGCGCGCTGCTGTATTTCGGGCCCTATAGCGACGCCGCGTGGTGCGGCCGCAAAGGTGCCCTGGTCGAGGGCGTGATCGAACGTGCGCTCCAGGGTGTTCCGCCGCTGCCACCGGCCGCGACACGCTGGGGATGTTTCTGCGAATCCAACGGTAAACGTGGCATGGAGCGATCGACGTGAAAGAGACGAATGCATACCTGCAGGCCCTCAGCCGCTCAGGCGACCGCCTTTTGTTAGGAGTGTTGTCCGCGCTGGCGGTGATCTCGCTCGCAATCGCGTCGCTGCACGGCACCTGGGCCGAAGCACTGTGGATAGGCGTCCCGACGGTCGCCGTCTGCGCGTGGCTGGTCAGCGCGCATGGCGGGGAGCTGGTGACGCGTTGTGCCATCGCCGCGGGCCTGATGGTGTTCGCGGCGCTGCAGGTGCACCAGGTGCACGGCATGATCGAGATGCATTTCTCCTTCTTCGTGCTGCTGGCCTTCCTGCTCTATTACCGTGACTGGGTGCCGCTGATCGTCGCGGCCGCGGTGGTCGCCGTGCATCACCTGTCGTTCAACATCCTGCAGGCGGCCGGCAGCCCCGTATGGGTGTTCGAGTCGCGCACCGGATTCGGCATCGTGCTGCTGCACGCGGCCTTCGTGGTCTTCGAGACGGCGCTGCTGGTGTTGATGGCCACGAGGCTGCGCGCCGAGGTCAGCGCGGTGGGCGCGAATCCGCGTTTCCTGTCGCGCGCGGCGCAGGATCTTGCGGAAGGCCGGCTCGAAGTCGAGTTGTCCACCGAGGGCGCCGACGAGAACAGTCTGGTGGTGGCGATGGACCGGATGCGTGGCGAACTGAAGGGCAACCTCGAGAAGGAACGCCGTTTCACGGCGGACCTTCAGGCATTGGCCGAGCGCGAGAAGGCAGCGGCTGCCGAGCTCAAGACGACGATGGACCGCGAACAGGCGCGCAGCGAGGAGAATTCCCGCATTCGCGTGGCGCTCGACAGCATCGGAGCCGGCGCGCTGCTCGCCGACAATGACGGGCGCATCGTCTATGTCAACGACTTCGCATTGGGCATCTTCAGGAAGCGCGCCGCCGAGATCCGGCAAGTCGTGCCATCGTTCGACGCGAGTCAACTGGTGGGCAAGTCGCTGGATTTCCTGGCGGGCATCCGCGGTTTTCAAGCTCGGGAACTGCTCCAGGTGCGCAGCGCGCAAGAGACTGACGTGGCTGCCGGTCGGGCGATCCTGCGCATCATCGCCAGCCCGGTGATCGACGCCGGCGGCAAGCGCCTCGGCACCGTCGTGCAGTGGCAGGACCGCACCGAAAAGGCGGCAGTCGAAGAAGAGATCAAATCCGTGGTCGCGCAGGCCTCTGGCGGCAACCTCGCCGCGCGCCTGCGGCACGAGGGCAAGGAGGGGTTTTTCCTCGCCCTCGCCAGCGGTATCAACGATCTGCTCCAGAATCTCGCCAGCTCGATTGCGCAGGTGCAGGACGCGGCTCGCAGGGTGAGCCATGGCGCGCAGGAGATCAGCCAGGGCAATGAGAACCTTTCGCAGCGCACCGAAGAGCAGGCGTCGAGCCTCGAGGAAACCGCCTCTTCGATGGAGCAGATGACCGGCACCGTGCGACAGAACGCGGACAACGCGACTCACGCCAACCAGCTGGCGATGGCCGCGCACGCGCAGGCCGAGAAGGGCGGCGCGGTCGTGGCGCAGGCTGTCACCGCGATGGCCGGTATCAACGGCGCATCGAAGAAGATCGCGGAGATCATCGGGGTGATCGACGAGATCGCCTTTCAGACCAATCTACTCGCGCTGAACGCGGCGGTGGAAGCCGCGCGCGCCGGCGACCAGGGACGCGGGTTCGCCGTCGTTGCCTCCGAGGTGCGCAGTCTCGCGGGCCGCTCGGCCAACGCGGCGAAGGAAATCAAGGCGCTGATCCAGGACAGCGTGCGGTCCGTCGAAGTGGGCTCGAAACTCGTCACTGAATCGGGCGCGACTCTCGAGCAGATCGTGCTGTCGGTGAAGAAGGTCACCGACATCGTCGCGGAGATCACGACCGCGACGCGCGAGCAGACCGCGGGCATCGAGCAGGTGAACCGCGCCGTAGCGCAGCTCGAAGGGCTGACGCAGCAGAACGCCGCACTGGTCGAGCAGGCCAACGCCGCCAGCCAGTCGATGGCCGAACATGCCAGCGATCTCGACGCATCGATGCAGCGGTACACGGTCGCACGTGAAGGTGGAGTACCGGCACAGGTACTGAAGCGTACCGCCTGAACCAAAACCCGCCAGCGACGTGTGGCGCGTCGGTCCTCGGCAATTCAGGCCCTGGATCGTGACATTGCGATGATGGACATCGGAACGCCGAACGGACGCTCCAGCAGGATTCGGGCCTGCGGAAACAACTGGCGAACGTCGCGCGCGGTCAGTGGATAGTAGTTCTGCAAGCGTGTAAGTGCCGCGTCGTAGCTCGGCGACGCCGACCCCGATCCCAACGCGGACCAGCTGAGCAGTCGCGCCTGCAATGATCGCGGGTAGGTGGCAAAGAACGGCACGTACGGCCGGGGAAAATGCGGATCGAGAGGCGAACGCTTGTTCGGCGTCTGCAGAAAATATGGCCGACCGGAGTCGACGATTGCGCGGGCGAGCTGCTGCTGCAGTTCCCGCCCCGGCAGATGCTCGATCAGGCTGTTCGAGAAGATCACGTCGTATTCAGCGAAATCTGCCGCCGACAGCGTCAATACGTCGGCACGCAGGCGACGGATATTCGGCAGCCTGATGGGATCGTTCGCGTGACACTTGTCCCGGTCGTGGTTGTTGACGAGCGTGACCTCGAGCAACGGCTGCTCGCTCAATCCCCAGCTCTCCCAGAATTTGACGGTACCGCCAAGATCGATGAGGCGAATCGGCCCGTCGACATCCTTCATGAATTCATTGAATCGCTTGAGCCTCTGCCCGCGCGTGAAGCTTCGCAGTTTTTTCAGCATCTGCTGGTTCCTGATTCGGGAGATGAGCAGGCTGCGGCCAGCCTCGCCGAGCAATCAGTATCAGATGCCCAAGCCGGCCATTTCTGTCGGTCAAAATGGGGAGTCGGCTGTAGGACAGTGAAGAAGGTCACGCGTGAGTTGCCGGGCCCGCAGCGGCGCCGAAGCGTACGGCCTGAACGAAAAAGCCCCGGCAGTTTCCTGCCGGGGCCTTTTGTCAGCCAGACGCTGAACGTGTAGTCAGGTTCAGAAGTTGAAGATCGCGCGGGCACTCCAGAACCGGCCACGCGGATTGTGCGTGCTCTGCACGTACCCGTAAAGGTCGTTGTTACCGTCGCCCACCGCGAACGGCACTTCCTCGTCGAGCGCGTTGTCGAGGCTCACCAGGAACTTCATGTTCTCCGTGAAGCTGTAGCGGCCCTGCAGGTTCAACGTCGTGAATGATCCGACTTCGCGGGTGTCGTTCTCGTTGTAGTCGGGAACAGTGTTGAAGTCGGCATCGGGCAGATCCTGGAACGAGCCGATGTAGTTGACCGCGGCGAACAGGCCCCACTTCTCGTGATCCCAGTCGGCGGTGAGTACCGCGCGATCTTCGGGGTACTCGTACTCTCCGGTCACTTCGCGCGTCACGAAATTACCGTCGGGTCCGAGCTCCACGCGCTCGAAGTCGAGCAGTTTGCTGTAGTTCAGGCCGAAGTTGAGCGTGCCGCCACCAGCGGAGAGCTGGTAGTGCAGTTCGAGGTCGACTCCGTTCACCGACTGCTTGTTGATGTTGTCGAACGTCGCATTGATCTGCTGCAGAGGCCCCAGAATGTCACCCGCCAGCGGCGTGCCGCGGATGCAGACGGTGCTCGCCTGGTTGTCGCATTCTTCCTGGTAGGTGAAGCCGATCGCTTCGTCGATCTTGTCATCCTGGGTGATATCCCAGTAATCGACGCTCGCGGTGAAGCCCTCGTACTGCCAGGACACGCCGACGTTGAAGGTCTCCGATTCCTCCGCCGTCAGGTTGGGATTGCCGGTGAAGACGATCGTGTAGTCCGTGGCGGCGCAGTACACCGTGTTGTCAGCGCAGCCGAACGCGTCGCTGAAGAAGCGCGACTCCTGGGACGGGCCGAGGCCAACCTGAGCCAGCGACGGAGCGCGAAACCCGGTGCCCCATGAGCCGCGGAACGCGAGGGACTCGATCGGTGCCCAACGCACTGCCAGTTTCGGATTGGTGGTGTTGCCAAAGTCGCTGTAGTCGTCGTAGCGCAGGGCCGCGGACAGGTCCAGGCCCGTGAACAGCGGCACGGCGAACTCGACGTACGCGCCCCAGCTGTTGCGCTCCCCGGCGGCCGAGACGGACTCGGTACCGAAGATCAGGCCGCGCTGGAACTGATCGTCCGGCACGTCCTCGACGCTTTCCTCGCGATATTCGACACCGGCGGCCATGCGCAGCGCGTCGTCGCGCATGTCGAACAGCGAGCCGGAAATCTGCGCGTCGTACACCGTCAGCTCGGCCTTGCCCCGGCGAACCAGGCTGGTCGTGATCTGGTCGATGACGGACTGCGGATTCTGCGTCGCGCCGAACGGGTTGTACGCGTTTGCATTGAGCTGCTGCTGCAGGAAGTCCGTGCGCACCCAGCCCATCGTGCGGTCACCGCTCTGCTCCGACTCGCTGCGTGCACGTTGCGCCGCGACTTCCCAGTCCCACTCGTTGAACGAGCCTTTCAGGCCAACGACCCCGCGCAGGTTGTCGGTCGAGATGTCCCATCGGCGCGCCCCCGCATCGACGGTGCGATAGCGGCTGATGCCAACCCCGGCGGTGCCGAATGGGTTGCCCGGGAAGTTAGCGGGAACCGTCAACCCAGCGCCCTCGTCGAGAGGTGTCGGCGCGCCTTGCGCGATGGAGTTGTTGTGTTGCGCAGCGAGCTCGACGAACAGCTGCGCGCCGTCGCCGAAATCCTGGTGCGCCATCATCATCAACCCGCCGCGCTGAGCTTCGGGAACGAGCAGGTTCCATATGCCGAAGTCGTATACGCAAGTCTGCCCGGCGGTGCTGGCCGGGGGGCATGCCGGATCACGAGTGACCGCTCCGTTCACGAAGAAACGACCCGGGTAGCCACGCGAGGAACGAAAATCCTCGCCGCCCTGCGGCGTCTGATTCGCGGATCCCAGCGTCCCGCGATCGGTGTTGTACAACGTGTCGTTCTTGAAGTAATCGAAGATGAACGTCACGTTGTTGTCGTCGCCGCCGAACCCCCAGATCGCGGAGTAGTTCTGCTCGTTGTAGCCACTCTCGGTGGTGTTGCCGTATGAGGCGGCGAGCTCGAGTCCGTCGTAGTCCTTGCGCAGGATGATGTTGATAACGCCAGCCACTGCGTCCGAGCCGTAGACCGCGGAGGCGCCGTCCTTGAGCACTTCGATGCGCTCGATCGCGGCCACCGGGATGGAGTTGATGTCGACGAAGTTGGTGGTGATGCTTTCAGCAAATGCGCTGATCGCGACGCGTCGGCCATTGACCAGTACCAGGGTCGCGTCGGCACCAAGGCCGCGCAGGCTGATGGACGCGGCGCCGTTGGCCGTTGAATCCTGGTTGTTGCCGCGCGTGGAGAAAGCGCCGTTGCCATTGGCAGGCAGTTTCTCGAGGAGCTGCTGCAGGTTCGCATAGCCCGCTTTCTCGATACTCGAACGGTCGATGGTGTCGACCGGGGATGAGTTCCCGAAGTCTCCGGGGCGGGCGATGCGGGAGCCGGTGACGACTACCTCGTCCAGCTGTTCATCCTCTTGTTGTGCGAACGCAGGTGCCGCGAGGATCGTGGCCAGTGCTCCACAGATAATGAGCCGCATCGCTCTGGATAATGATGTTTGAGTGTCCATCCGAGTCATTCCTCCTAGAGAATCTTTGTCGTTGGTTTGCTGATGCGCACGCGCAACAGGCACGGGCGAATCCTGAGCCGGCGTACCGACCCACGAATGGGACGACATCTTCGTCCTCGTTATGCAAAGTGTCAAAGGTAAGGAGATTCAACGACTTTGTTGGCTTGCACCGCCTGCGACATGTGAGCGGTATCCACGTCCACTGGCGAGGATCGTCGCGGAAAAAAGTTGCTGCGTCTGAGCCACGACCGGTCCGCGCCAGCTGCGGAATTTTCCCGCCGTTCAACGGATCCGGTGGATCTGCCCCAGCACTACGGCCTGCTGACGAAGGTACTGGCCGCGCTTCATGGTGATGTACTCGTCGTGGCTCACTTCGCGCAACTGCCGCGCGAAACGCTCCGTGTGGGCGAACCAGCGCTCGAGGCTCTGCTCAAAGCGCTGCGGAGCCGGGCTGCCGAGTTCCTGCAGATAAGAATCGACGGCCAGGTAGTAGCGCATGGTGTTGCGCTCCAGCGCACCGCGGATGCCGCGCACCAGGCGCGGTGGCTCGCCTTCATCGTGAATCCACGTGAAGCCCACCTTGTCCCGGCCGCGGGTCGAGAAATAAACATTGGTCGCCCAGCGCGTCAGAAAACCCTGCGTGTATGAATACCGGAGGTGCATGAATGCGCGCTGCTCATCGAGCGAGGTCAGCTCCAGCACGATGAGATAGTTGCCGGTGCCAAGCGGTCCTTCCCTGGAACTGAGCTCGACTCGCCGGTAGTCCGCGCCCGACTCCGCGACTTCGTAGAGCAAGTCGATGCGATGCGTGTCGTCGAGCGGCTGGTTGGTTTTCTTGCCCAATGCCGCCGAAAGCCGCGGACGTCCATCGCTGGCGCTTGCGCGGCAGTACTGCACGTTGAGATGCAGGATCAGTGACTCGCACCAGTTCGCCGGTGTCGCGAAAGCCGCGGCGACCGTCGCAAACGGATAGTTGATGACCGAATAGGCATCGCCGCTCGGGGCACGCGAGCTGTCGGTGGACACCAGGTGCAGACCGCTCTGGATCGCACTGTTCTCGAGTTGGGGACGCAACTCGGCATAGCGCGCTCGCAAGGCCGCGGAAGACTCTGTCGGCGTATCGGCCGGTACGCCCGGCACGTTCGCGGCCCACGCAACGAAAAACGCCGCGAATCGCAGGGAAACGGTGATGGTGTTGTTTGGCAACTTTTGCGGACTCGTGCCCGCGAATCTCCGCGCATGGATGCCCGGGGGCAATAGGCGGATGCGCTGTCTTTCCCGGGTTCACCCGGCGGTGTCCGCTTTTCCAGCCAGATTCCGTGTTCATGTGTGAGCAGTCTGTTCACTGCGGGTTGGTATCGGTCTTTCGAGGGAGACTCTCATGTCTGGGACACGCATTTTCTCGCTCATATTGCTTGCCGGGCTGTGCCTTGCGCCCAGTCACGGCGCGACTCTCGATCGTTGCCAGCTGGAGGGCAAGCAGCGTTATGAACCCTGCATGACCCGAACGAGCGGAGATCGCGAACAGTGTCTTCGCGAGTACGACGCCGCGGTCAATAGTTGCGCGGACCCGGGGCCACCGCCAACGGGAAACCAATCGAAGAATATCTATCGCATCCCCTACGCCGATGGCACCAACGTACACGTGGGCCGCGATTTCAACGATCACCAGCCGAAGGGACGCATCGACATGCACGGCCGGGGCGGCGGAACGCATCGCATAGTGGCCGCGGCGGATGGCACCATCCGGCACATCCAGGACGGTCGATCCAGGCAGCAGCACCCCGAAGAGTGGCTCCGCAATACGCCAGACTGCCTGAACAACTACGTGTGGGTCGAGCACGCGAATGGCGAATGGTCGAAGTACTCGCACATGCAAATGGGCACGACCAGCGCGAAGGCGAAACGCAAAGAGGGTGACGAGGTGAAGCAGGGAGCTTACCTGGGCGATGAGGGGAACGTCGGATGCGCCTGGCCTGCCCATCTGCATTTCCAGATCATCCAGGTCAGTCCGACCGATACGGAACCGAAAATAGATAGGACCAGCGGCGAACTCACGGGATACGGAGACGCGGCCGAACGCAATCCGCGGTTTTCCGACCTGCAAGGCAAGGTCTTCACGTTCAAGGATGGCGACAACTACATTGCCGGCGGGCTGCCGACCTGTCGCAAGGATCCCGAGTGCCCCGAAGG
>Ga0190271_10000189_pt1 | contig 31020 bp, 30 predicted proteins | sample Popmic356T_FD_133747 | JGI IMG/M metagenome (GOLD analysis project Ga0190271, IMG submission 133747) | Populus adjacent soil microbial communities from riparian zone of Weber River, Utah, USA - 356 T | ecosystem: Environmental > Terrestrial > Soil > Riparian zone | place: USA: Utah | collected...
GCCTTCCTCGACCGGGCGATGGGCTACACCGACAACGGGGGCGGTAACCATTTCATCGACGACGACAGCTCCATCTTCGAGAACGCCATCGACCGGCTTCACACGGCCGGAGTCACCCTCGGCTGCAACCCCCCGATCAACGACCGCTTCTGCCCCGACAACGAGGTGACCCGCGAGCAGATGGCCTCGTTTCTAGCCCGGGCCCTGAGTCTGACCCCGATCCAGCCCCCAACGCCACCGCCCGCAGGAACGCGCGATCCGCTGTTGTGGCCCTATCCCGCGGATTCAATTTGGAATCATCCATTGGGTAATGCAGCTGACCTTGTGCCGTTTCGAATGAAGATTCCTTCGCAGAAGACGCTGAATGTTGAAGAAGACATCATCATTACGAGACCCAATGCGCCTCGGCGGGACATCATGTCTCACGATGCTGCATGGAACGACGGGGTGACGAGGTGCGGCTCGCGGACAGGTGAGGTGGAGATCGCGAACGTACCTATCCCTTCGGGTTGGAATACCGACCCGGGTTATCACGGCGTGAAGCCGAATCATTCATCGGCAATCTTGTTGCCTGACATGACTTTGGTCGAGACGCAACCGTTTCACATTTGTCCCGATGGAGTGGCCGTCTCCCAGTTCTCGGCCAAGGCCTGGCAAGGAGACTCGATCCTGACCGGTGGCATGGCAACAGGCAAGGGTGGCTCACATGGCGGTTCGGGAATGACTGCTTTCGGGGGGACGATCCGGTTGGGTGAGTGGGTTCCCGGCGGTGAGATCCCCCATGCGGTGAAGATCGAGGTGTACGGAATAGAGAACCTGTCGCCGACAGGTGGCGGTTACCGCTGGCCAGCGCTGAACGCCGACAAGGGTTACCTGACCAAATACGCGGGAACAGTGCCTGAAGCGAAGATGGGCGCTCTATTGGCGCTGCCACCGTCGTTTGACATCTCTTCGTTGGACAGCGAACCAGCCCGCATTCTCGCCAGAGCGCTCCAGAGATACGGCGCATACGTTGTGGACCAAGCCGGGTGGAGTGCAGCAGCGCTAGCTGTCGAGTGGGGTCCAAACGGTCGAGTCAAAACTGAGTTCCAACAGGTATGGGGATACCCCATGGACGGTCACAGACCCAAGGCCAGCAGCCCCGCCCATCAACAATTCCTCGCTGACATGGAGGAAATCTACAAAGCACTCCACATTGTCAACGACAACACCCGCACCTCTATAGGTGGAGCTGGCACCAGACTCGCACCATGGGCACCGCCTTTCGCCGATGGCAGCGGCGGCCGGTAGCACGCCAGCCAATTCACCGTGATTGTGGCGCGACTCTCTGCTCATCGCGCTTGGCCGCTACACCGCCGCGTCGATACGCATGATGGTGAGCTATCGCGGCCAACGGCATGACGTACCAGAGAAACGCAACACTCGTGACGAGATTCTCTGCAAGGCTAACCGCGGCAAATGCCACGGAGTAGGCCGCGATCCCGAGCAACAACCCGCGTTCCCATCCCTCGTCTGTCCTCCGAAGGGCTCGGAAGCTTACATAGATGAAGCCGCCAACCACCACTAAATATGTAACAATGCCGAATGCGCCAAGCTCTACCAGAGCCAGAATATAGTCATTGTGCGGCTCCTTCTCATTGGGCGATTCCTCGAGCGTCATTCCAGCTCCAATTCCAGTCAATGGCTTGCCCTCGACCAGCGGAATTATTTGTCCCCAATGCTCAACCCTCCACTCCCAGGAGTTGGTCTGACGAGGTTGATCCGGATTCTGGCCCAGATCAACGATCCTCGCGGCAAATAGGGGGCTAAGCAAGAGCGCCACGGCAGCCGCCACCGTCGCAACGATCCCCAACCAGCGGCGGTCGAGAATCGCAACCAAAAGCAAAGCAAGCCCAAGTCCAATCCAAGCCCCCCTTGTTTGGGTGAAGAGCATCTCAACTGCCGCCACTGCCAGCAACGCTCCCAAAGCTGCCTTGGACTTCCAGCCCCGGGCATATAGCCAGAGCGCAGCGCCGACTACAAGATAGGGCAACAGAAAGTGCGCGTAGGCGTTGGAAAGATGGAACGTTGAATGCAGCGCAATCACGCCATCTTTCACGTGTGTCACATTGAGATTCAGGAGGGGCCCGACGACCCCCATTAAGAGGGGCACGAGGCCGGCAGCAGCTATAACCCACACGAACGACTTCTTGCTTGTTCCGAACGCCAGGAGCCGATCGCACACAAGAAACATCAGAACACCCGATATGATCCGCAGAGCCTCGGAGATCGACGTCAGAAGGTTGTTCGTCCCCAGCAGGCTGACCATCGATGCGAGCCCCAGCCCGACGATGCCGATGGAGAAAGGTGTCCATCTGTGGGCGATCCGCTTATGTCGGCTCCCTAACAACCACATGAGGCTTGCCCCGATCATCAGTAACGCCACGAGACTGGCCGGATCCGTGATTGATGCACCTGTGTCAGTCGTCTTCGTGAGGTCAAGTGCCGACCTGACGACAAGTACAGTCAGGATGAAGGCTTCGAACCTCGTGACGGCGATATATCCGAGTATGGCCACGCCGGCCAAGCCCACAAGAGGCATGAGGAGTCGTCCCGCAGCCGAATTCGAGAATCCGATGCCTAATACGGCAACCGCTGCTGCTGTGACAAGGGCCACACGGAGTCCCGTCCCGAAATGAAACTGATCCTGGCCATTCGTTGACAGATGGGTGCGAGATTCCCCGACAGTTAGCCGGGTCACCGACGAGCTATTCGACTCCGTCATGAAGGATTGTCCGCCACGCGGTGACATCGGGCCACTCGTTGGCAAGCAGTTCTACAGGTCATATCCATACCGCGAAAGATGGACCTCCAAAAGGTCATTGAGCTCTGAAAGCGCATCGGACCCCATATCATCTAGATACCGGCGACCACGAGTCTCGTCGACAGCGAAGCTGGTGAGCGCCTTTGGCGTGCGTATGTCGTGTGGCAAACCGAGGAAGCTCTCGAGAGTTTCGATTGTGGACTGGGGTTGCGACAGAAAGTCCTCGTATCTGATTTCAATCCAGGATCCCGCGGGGAGCGTCTGTTTGGCCTTCTCCCAAGAGTCCATTAGCAAAAGCCAACCTATCCCGGCGAGAGTGACGAAAGATCTTTCAGAACGTTCCCATGCCTCCTGGTAGAGAGGAGGAAGCGGTCCCCATTGCCAGTTTTGAGGACCTTCATATCCGAGCCACCATGACATCTTCAACCAAGACGTCGCAACCGCACGGCCATCGCGTATAATCTGGACGAATCGCCCCTCAGGAAACGCCGACTTCAAGAAACCGACTCGCGGCCAACCGGTCAGTTTGTGCACAAAGACGTCACCGGTTTGCACACCCGCTCGGCGAGCAAAGAAGGAAACCAATCTCCTTTCCAACCATGGAGTGAGATCAGCCGCGGTCAAATCACGCGCCGGATTGACCAATGCTGGGCTCACCTCCGCTTGTAATGCGCGATAACCCTCGCTTGGCGCAAAGCGGACACGCCCCTTTTCTGTGAACCTCGGAGGAAGTCGGCGATATAGCAAAGGGTTAAGTGCATTGACCTTGGCGTTGCCGTTCAGCCGGTCGTCGAGGTTCGACATGAACGAAACGCCGGGATGCCGGCACAGTATCCCATGAATCAACGAAGAGCCACATCTGCCAGTTCCGACCAGGAAATGGACGTTGGGCTTCGTCTGCGCCATCCTCACCGGGCGGAGCGCGTGGAATAGCCCAGGCTGCGCAAAACGGGCCGTGTGATCGCTGTAACCAGTAATTGACTTGAGCGCGGCATTGCCGAATGCCACTCGTCGTCACTGACTATCCGCGTCAGCCCTCGGTGCAATCGATTGGGATTCCCGGCGACGGTGTGGCTGAGCTCGAGAATCGCCTTATCGGGTCCCGTGAAGATCTCATCGCGGACATCCAGTCCGGCGAACCGGCTGGTATTGACAATGGTCTCGCGCGGTCTTTCTACGAAATCTTCGTACCTCAATAACTGATAATCGCCGGAGCCGAATACGTTTTTCGCTGTCGTGTTCCAAAGGCTCCATAGAAGAGAACTCTTGAGTGGAGAGAACCGATCCATCTGTTCATCCACGATTTGTAACTCTGCGGCCGAGTTCGCTCCTCTCTGTCCTCGCATCCATGACCAGGCGCTGGCCCTCGGGTCACGTACGACGTGAAGGATCTTCAGGTCTATTCGAGCGTCCTCGGCAAGTAACATGGCATAGGTCGGCAGCTTCGAGGAATCGATGATCACTGCGTTGCTGCTTATGGCGGAAATCGATTCGTATACCTCATAGATGGATTCCCGCACCATCACATCGAGGTCGGCACCGTCGTAAAGTAGCCCAGGCAATCGCCGAATTCTGACCGTCTTTGCCAGCGTTGCTGCGATCCGCTCAGGATCAAACCCATCGACACTCTGCTCAACCCTCGCCAACACCTCTTTCCAGAACTCACAGTTCATGAAGACTTCACCGCAACCACAGGTTTGGTTGGCTATCAGCCCTCTTTCCCATAGAAACCTGACCTCTCCTACCGCTACTGCGTTCCGCACCGTCCCTAGGAGACTGCCAATGAGCGTGGAACCGCTTCGCCCTGTGCCCGCGATGAATAGCACCTTGGGTTTTGAAGAACTCACCATCGAAGATTCACCATGGACCCCTCCTGTACAACTGTGAACCGCCAAACACGTAATCGCGATTCACACCCCGAGCGGTATACTAACCGAGCAAATACGGGAGGAGCCAGGGTTGTCACTCCCTTCCCGTCTCAGTTCGTAGAGATCGGTCACGTCAATTGGCACTTGAAAAACAACACACATCCATCGGCGATGCGCCCGGCTCTGACGAAATCGCCAGTCGGGTGCTGTCGCTGCCCAATCGGAACTGGCTATTGGGCTTTGTCTTCATTGTGACCGTCGCTGCCGTTGTCGGCGCCACGCTCGTTGTCTGGCCGCCGGACACCACCCTCCGCACTGTGGCAATCGTGGGTTCAGACCCGCTCGCAACTACCCCAAACGAACGGCTTGACTTCATTCAGAACCTCCAAGCTGCCGCGGGAACCGAGGCCATCCTCGTCGACCTCGCCGCTACCGCAGAGCTGAGTACGGAAGAACTAACGAGCCGACTCCGCGTGGAACGACTCGCAGAATCGACCCTTTCAAGGGTTGTGTACGAAACGAGCGAATCTGACCCTGAGTTCGCAATCGAGATCGTGACTCAATTCCCGCTCGCCGCGGTCGATCTGTTCCGGAGCTCCGAACTCAGCGCAGCGGACGCTTCTGTAGGAGCGGCCCAAGAGGACGTAGACGTCGCCGAATCCAATCTAGCAAATGCCGAATCAGCGCTGCAGGATGCAATGGCAGCGAGTGGGGGAGCTTCGCCCGAGGACCAACTCGCAGTCCTTCAGCAGGAGGTCGCCGATTTACGGGTTCGCCGAGCCAGCACCGATCCGAACGATCCCGAAACTGAGCCCATACTCGAGCAGTTGGATGCCGCCATAATCGATGCAGAGACCAGGATCGCGGAGATCAGCGGTACGGTGCCCTCGTTCCGAAGTCTTGAGCGTTCATTGGAGCGAGCAGAGGTCGAATGGGAGCAAGCCACGGCCGTTCTTCAGAGCGCGCTATCGAGCCGGTCAGAACTGGCTATCGATCCAACCGTTTCGATCCAGGCCGTCGAAGAAGAGGTCAGCCAAGTCGGCAAGACCCTCCAATGGATCGCTCTGGCGGGTGTCGCGGCTTTCGGCCTGTCGACTCTCATTGCCTTCTGGTGGACAACGGGAGCGTCCGTAGGCGCCCGTCGCCGAGGTCGCAGGAAGAGTTCTGAGGTATAGCATCAGGTTCGAAAAGGGCTAGGCGGATCCTTGTAGCGTTGGGGCTTGGCGGCGGACCTCGTCGTGACTCATCAGGACGAGCTCACCTTTCCTGATCGGTTGTCGTGCCGAGAATGCACACTCGTTAAGACCAGCTGAACAGCACCCGGTTGGTTGGACAGCGTGGGTTTTCTGTTTCATGCCGCCGCCTCGGTCTGGGTTGAAGCGAATACTTCTTGTGGGTCTGGTGTCCGTGCCGTTGGATGAGCCACTTAGTGTTGTAGAGGTGGGTCCAGGCTCGGACGGCCTCGCGGAGGTCGTCGACGGTGTCGTGCTCGTTCCTCTCTATCGGCTGGCCAACAACCCCGCCTGCGGTGGACGGTGACCCAGATGGTCTTGCTATTCCCAAGCCAAGAATGGGAGTCATGGTGCAGAACCCTCCGGATGCCCTTGTCGGAAGAGTTCAACAAACAGTGTGATCAACAGTCCGGCGAGAAAGACCTCCGAGACACGACGCCAGAAGCGATCGAATAATGCGCCTTCCCATACGCCGGCGGTCGCCATGGATGAGGTGATCAGGCCGTAGATCAACACCGAACAGCAGAACGTGTCATGTGGTCGAGGCCGGTATCCCAGCAACATTCCAATACGAGCCGGTCCCAGTTTTTCCAACTGACGCAGCTCGACCACTCGAGCTTCCAGATCTGCTGGCGTTCGGTGGGGACAGGAATGAGGCGTAAGGAACGGTCGAACAGGCCATCTAAGCCTTCGTCCTGGTAACAGTGCCACCAGCGGTAAGCCGTCGTTCGCGAAACCCTCATCTCCGCTGCCACATGCGCAGCTGGCCGGCCCGAAGCAATCCGTTTCACCAAGATGCGACGATCCTCTGGGTTAGCCGAGGGTTGCGTGCACGATGAGCCTCCTTCGGTCGTGTCGGTCGTGCAAAACCCCCACAACCACGGGAGGCTCACCTCATGCCGTCAACAACGTGGATGGACACCACAACTAGACCTCGGCCTCAGGACCGAAGTCGGAACGACACCATCCCGACGAATCTCAATCAGTGTGCGCACATCTACCGCCGCTTGATCACGTGACGACGGTCGTAGCGAGAACGTGACTTGCTGAGTTGCCGGCAAGGTGTCAAGCCAGTAGCCACGCCGCCCATTCCCACCACGCCACAGGACGCCTACAATTCGTAAGACATGACTCCCAAATCGAGAACAGTCGACCTCAACGGAGCCAGCTGGCATCGCGCTAGATTGCGGCTCCGGCGGGAGGCATCACGACTATGGAGATCCGAGCGCGAGCTGCCTTCCTACTTCGTTGTCGGGGCCAAAAGAGCAGGGACAACATCGTTCGATGCTTACGTTGGGGCCCATCCCAACGTCGAGTCACCGTTAGCGTCTAAGGGAACGAGATATTTCGATGTCAACTTTGACCAAGGGTGGAGCTGGTTTGTCAGACATTTTCCGCTGCGGACTCATATCGACAAACTCGCCCGTCGTACAGGAGTCCGCCCGATCATCGGCGACACAAGTCCTTACTACTGCTTTCACCCAGAGGCGATGGCGCGAATCGCCGATCGGTTTCCCGAAGCCCGACTGATTTTTCTTTTGAGGAATCCCGTCGAGCGCACCTGGTCGCACTATAACCACGAGGTTAGGAAAGGAAACGAGAACTTAACTATCCATGAGGCTCTCGATGCGGAAGACTCGAGACTTCATCATCCAGACTTGACTTTCCGCGCCTATGCGCATCGCCACTACTCTTACCTTAGTCGGAGCCAATACGCAGCCCAGATCCAGTCGATTCTCGACTACTTTCCGCGAGATCAGCTGCTTCTTCTTAAGAGCGAGGATCTCTTCGAGCGGCCCGATGAGATCATGGCCAAGGCCTTTTCGTTCCTCGGCCTCCGATCCTGGACAGATGACGAGCTATTTCGCCGCGTGTTGAAGGCGAATCCTTTCACGGACATTCCCGCTGACGTGCGCGAACGCCTGGAGGAATACTTCATTGCGCCCAACCAGGCGCTTGAGGACATTGTGGGAAGTGGCTTGATCTGGTCAGGTCGAAATGGGCCCATCTAGGATCTCGGAAAGCCTTCCCTGTCCGACGCCAGCGTTTCGAGAAAGGCAGCAATCTGTGCCTCGATCGCAGGACTGACGGAAGCGGCTCGAGCCAGCAACTCCTCCCGGCTACGCGCGGACGGCAGACCGTGACCCCACGCGATGAAGGCATACACGTCATCGTCGTCCAAGTCGAACAAGTCCTTGAGTATCGTTGTGTTGTTAAGCAACGGTGCTCCCCTGTCCGCCAGTCGGTACTCGCTCGGACTGAGGATCGTCTGGCCGTCTAGGAACGCCAAGGCAAGTCGGTGCCCACCGTCGACCAACATCTTCCCTCCCACAGCCCCGCCTTTGAAGGAAGCCAGATCCTGCTCAGCAAGCTCACGCACGGTAATTGGGTAATGCTCGTCGAGCCCGCCGTGCTGTTCGTAAGACTCGAGCAATCGAAGGCTCCTGATAACCCGGTTCTTGAATACACGTTCCAGGGCACCACCCGTCAAACCTTCCCGTCCCGAGTTGGGAACTGCGATCTTTTCAAACCAGAGAAAGTATCGACTCTGACGAACCATTTGGATGAACCGGTCCGGGTCGGTGGCGATGAGGTCCCGATTCTGCCGGGCAAGCCGAAAGAATTCGGCTCGCACAAGCACGTCATAGCGAAAAGGACTTATAAGGCTCGCGACATTGATTGAGTCCGTTGATGTCGGCATCTGTGCCAAGGATCGACGCGCTCGCACGACTTCCGCCTTCCGAGTGAGCGGAGCCAAGAGAGATCGGCTCGCGGCATAAGCGTTAGTCCATACACGTCGATCTGTCTCCGTGCCACCAAGTAGATAGATGAGTAACAGATAGGTCGTTATCAGGGTAAAGGAAGCCAGGACGAGTTGAACCTGCCAGGGTAAGGCTGTAGCAAGCCGGATGATGCTGGCCAGAGCCGATGCCACCAGAACCGCAAGGACAGCCTTGCCATGTTCGACACCCCACGGGTACGCGCCAGTGACCTGTTTCCGAACGACAACGAGCCGCATTACACCAAATGGGACGAGCGTCAACGTCCACGCCAAAGCCGCACCCTCGATTCCGAACCGGGGAACCAGAATGACGTTTGCGAGCACGTTGAATACGAGCGCGCCAACGTTCAGCATCATGTTGAGCCTGGTACGTCTGGTTTGATTCAGAAGTACGGAGGCCGGCGCACCGAACGCCTCTGCTAATACACCTGGTACGAGGATGAGAACTACCAAGCGACCCGCCACAAATTCGTCCCCGAAGATTCGCAGGATCTCTGAGGGATACAGAGCAACGATCGCCACCAGAGGTAGAGATATGCGCCAGGTCCAGCCTGTAAGAGTACGGGTAATTCCATTAAGGCCGGGTAAGTCTCCCCGTCTCCATGCGTCAGCTACCTGCGGCGCCATAGCTGCGGTCAATGGCGTGATCGCTGTCGCAGCGAGAAGGATCGCCCGGGTACTGACACCATATATGCCCACGTCATCTGACGCAACGAAAACACCCACAATGAGGATGTCAGACCACAGAATCCCTTGAGTCGCTAACGAACTTATCCAGCTGAATCCGGCATAGTTTGCAACCACCCGGAAGGGATATTTGGGTTTCCTTACTGGCATTCGGTGGAGAAACCTGTGAATGAACAGCAGAGAAAGAAATGCGCCCAAGCACGAAGTCGCGACGAACGCTCCAAAGGCGGCCTCAAGACCCAATCCGCCAAGGAGGACGGCAGTCGTCAGCACGAGACGTGCCGATGGCTCGGTAATCATTCCTACACCGGCCAAGGGGCCCATTGTCTTGAATCCCTGGGTCGCTGCCAACGCGGTCGTCATCAGCGTCGCGAATGGGATAGCGATTGCACTTAGACGAATGAGCGGCGCAATGTCGGGGTCGGCCAAGTATCCCGTGGCCACGAGATCAGCTGATACAAAGACGACAATTGCAAGCGCCACCGACATGAAGCCTGAGACGCCTAGTCCAATGCGTACGACTCCCGTCACAGCTCCGAAGTCACCGTCGGCTCGAAAAGTGGCAACGAAATGGGTCATCGCGATCCTCATCCCGACCAAAGAAGCCAGCACGACCAAGGAATGAATCGCGTATGCCTGCGAGTACTCCCCAACAGCAGATGCGCCCAACCAGCGGGCGAGTACGAGTGTTATTCCAAATAGGGATACTTGCCTTACAACAGTTCCCAGGAGATTCAGTGCACTTCCACCTGCAAGCTGAACCAGACGATCGCCATCTCTAGGACCAGTACTCAGAGGAGCCTGTGTCACTGACCCTTCTCCTCTTCTCTACCTGATACAGGAAGCAGCGCAACGAACCCCGTCCCCGGTTGCGAGACTCTCAAGCAGACACAAGCGCCTACTCGAAGGACGCGATATCCAATGCAGTTCGAGACGCCGCGCATCTTTGGCAGACCTAGTCCGCCTTGGCGAGGAGGCGCCAATACAGGTTCTGCAACAGGTCGGTGGCGAGGTCCCAATCGTATTCCTTCAACACACGTGCTCGAAGGCTTTCAGCGCCCTTGGCCTCGTGCTCCAGGTCATCGATTACCGCACTGAGCTTCTGACCAAGGCCACGAACGTCATTTACGGGAACCAGGCGACCACCCGGTTGATCACGCTCAAGAACCTCCCGATGCGGAGCGATATCACTTGCAACGATAGGAACACCCATCGATAAAGCCTCGAGTAGGGCAAGCGGCAAACCCTCGAGAGCTGAAGGAAGGACAAAGATCCCGGCGTTGGAATACAGCTCGTCCAACTCATCGCCGAAGACGTAGCCGATCATGCGGACCCGTTCATCTTGCTTGGCAGAATCTCGAAGCTGGTCGAGAAAATCGTCTGAATGGCTCGTTCCTCCCGCGATGACGAGTGGTAGGTCGGTCGACACCGTCTTGTAGGCCTCAATCAGAAGGTCGGGGTTCTTCTCAGGAACGAGACGCCCCACGAACAGCACGTATCTACCCTTGGACAGCCCGTAGCGATCGGCAATGATGTTGGCGGGACGCTGCACGTGGTCAACGATGCCATTTGGTATATGCACCGTTTCCCGACCGTATCGCTTCCTGAAGTGCTCTTGGAGTTCTTGGGACACGACAACGGTAGCGTCCGGGACTCTGGCGCTGAGCCAAGTCGCAGTCTGGAGATACGCCGACGCCAAACCACCCCATTTGGATCTTTCTGCGTCGAGGCCATGGATTGTCTGCACAATTTTGGCCGAGCTCAAGTAACGTGGAAGAGGCGATACTGACCCCGGTCCAACTGCGTGGTAGTGAAGAATGTCGAATCGATTCCGCATCGCCGAAAGGGTTGACACCGCAGAAGCAGAAATCGCTTCTAGATGTTTCGATGACAGTGCTCTGACTTGCTTGACGTGCATCCCAAGGTAATTGGTCAGAGTCGAGTCACCGTAACCAAGCCGGCTGAACACCGTGACCTCGAAGCCCCTCTCCGCCAACCGGCGACCTATTGACTCGACGTGATGTTCGACTCCTCCAAAGGTGGCGGGTAGACCCTTCGATCCCAGCATCGCCACGCGCACTCGACTATTTATCATCTGACCACGGTCGATTCGCCAGCCCTGGCGTAAATACGCTCCAGCCCGCTGAGGTGTGCGGCCGAGGAAAAGTCGGCTACTGCTCCTTGTCGAGCGGCCAAACCCATGGCATGGGCACGCGAGGAATCGTCAACGTAGGGCTGGATGGCCTCTGCGAGGGCCTGGGGATCGTTGGGAGGGACGATCGTCCCGGTCGCATTCTCAACGATGAGCTCCGGAATCCCCCCGAGTTCCGAACCTATTACGGGGCGAGCGCAAGCGAAGGCCTCCAAAATGACCATTGGCTGGTTTTCGTACCAACGGGAGGGCACGACAACCACACTGGCTCGACGGATCATCTCATGGAGTTCCGTGGCCGCCACTCTTCCATGGAACTTGACGCGACCTGGAGCGGCACTCGCAGATAAGCCTTCCAATACCCCACGTTCGGGTCCCTCTCCGACGACCGAGAGCTCGACACCTCCACCCAATTCAGCCAACGCGTTGATCAAGGTGTCAACTCCTTTCTCTGACGACAGGCGGCCGGCAAATATGACGCCTGCGCCAGGACGATCCGCTGCTGCGATGCCAGAAACATCCACAAAATGGTTGAGGTGAACCAGGCGCTCTGGGAACACGTTCGCCTGTGACATCTTGTCCATCATGAACTTGCTCGGACAAACCAGGATGTCGATAGGTTCATAGGAACCGACTGATCGGTGTATGCGCAGTTCGAGGGCAGACAGGGCGCTCTTGCTGATCGAAGAGTCGTTGCACCTGCGCATGACGGCGTTGCGGAACCGCCCTCCGATGCATGCCTCACAGATCTCTCCGTGATCAAGAAACTGATAGGTCGGGCATGCGAGCTTATAGTCGTGCAGGGTCATAACGGCGGGTACACCCTTTTCGGCAATGGGCGTCAAAATCGAAGGTGACAACTGGTGGTAGATGTTGTGAAGGTGAACCACGTCTGGTTGGAACAGATCCAAAACCTTCTCGATTTTCTCACGGGACTCCTGCGAATAGATGACGCGCCCTGCCACCCGTAGGCGTTCAGCCACTCCTTGTGGCGGAGGATTCAGTTCGACGTGTGACGGGAAGAGAGACTGGTACTCCGAGTCTTCGTTCTCAGGATGATCCATGGCGAAAAAGCCAACTTCATGACCCGCGGACTCCTGCAGTTTGGCTAGATCCATCATGTAAGCCTCCGCCCCACCTCGTCGGTACAGGAACTTGTTTACATGCAGGATTCTCACCCCGACCCCAGACCCGGCATCCGCACGGAGAAAGCTTCAGCTGGACGGGTCAACACAGGCGTCGCTACCGGAATCACTCGCGGTGCTCCCTGCTACTGAAACAAACTCCCAGGCGTACGATCCATTCGACAAGTCGAGTTTCAGCACCCCATGCGCGTCGTCGATGCCAACCTCGCTGTTCGGTGCCGAAGACCCGAGAGCGGTCAACTCGGTCCCGCCGGTTCCGACGGTAAATTGCCGGATGCCATTAGTTGGGTCAGAGGAGCCGTCGTGCGTCTGCAATGAGAATCGCTCATAGACATGGTCGTGTCCGGCCACTCCCCACCATTGCAGCCGACGCGAACCACACAATAACTCGACGACCTGCCCATCCCACCCCGACTCCCCTCCCATTTCGACTTCCCCTCCCATTTCGACCTGTTGTTTCAGGACTGAGCGAAGCCTCCCCCACTAGTAGGCACCTCGCCCACTGATGACGGCCGGCAGCGTCTTGGCTATTAGGCGAAGATCGAGCCCGAGACTCCACTCGGCGATGTATTCGATATCCATGTGCATCCAGGTATTGAAGTCGAGATCGGAACGACCACTGACCTGCCAGATGCAGGTGAGACCGGGCTTGACCTCGAGCCTCTGCAGTTCCCATGTGTTGTACGTATCTACCTCACTTGGAATGGGCGGACGTGGTCCCACGATGCTCATACGCCCCGAGATGACATGCACCAACTGTGGAATCTCGTCGAAGCTCAGCTTGCGCAGGTAGAAGCCCAGGTTCGTCACCCGGGGGTCGCGGCGCATCTTGAACACCGGCCCGTCGACTTCGTTTACCAGCTCTCGATCCGCGAGCGGGCCCGAGTCGTCAACGGACATCGTGCGGAACTTGAGAAGGCGGAACCGCTCGCCTTTGCGACCCACCCGCTCCTGACCGAAGAAGACAGGCCCGGGTGCCGACACCTTGATCGCGATGGCTATCACAGCCATCAGCGGAGCCAACAGGACCAGGGCAATCACCGCGATGACGATGTCGAGGAATCGCTTGATGCCGAGTTGCAATCTCGAGGCCCCGAGCAGACCCTCGTCGGTTGCGATGTACATCGCCCCGGGCCGCACCGGTCGAAGCGAAACGACCTTCGGGTGGTCCTGCACTCGCAAGTCGACATCCAGCGACTCGCTATTCAGTTCTATTGAGGGCAGCCGCCAGGCAAGAACGTCAGCGGCAGCAAGCGCACCTTCTCCAGTGCCGCTGTTCCCCCGAGGGTGTTCGCCGGCCCGATCGGCTTCCCCCTTTACAAAATCATACAACGAGTCTCGCCCGATAGCATTGTGTACCTCCCGCCGCGGATCATGCCAGACGCTGAGCCTTGTGATGCTGGCCCGCGAGGTACAACGCGAAAACCACCCAAACGCGCTAGTGCATCGACGCGGGCCTCAACGAACAGCACCGGTGACCGTCGATGCGTCGGCCGAGGTTGTCTCGAAGGTGACGTTCTCTCGGTTCGTCCCCGAGGTCCTATTCGATTAGAGCGACGCTCGCATCATCTCAAAACCGATGAAGGCTTCACCGGTTATGAGCCGACGAGGGGGTTTCCAGAAGCGTTAGCTGCGCCAAACTCAAGCCCGGATGGGTCAGGGCCATTTACTACGTTGGGATTGGCTTCCGCCATGCGCTCATGTTCCAAGGGCCGGTGAAAGAGGTTTTGGGACCAGACCTGTTCACCACTATCGACCTTCACGCAGAGGCATTCAGCTCTGCTCTCTTGCTCCCGCTCTACTTCGACGTGATCATCCCTCGGACCTGCGGTGACCCGGTGAATGGTGTGCCCGCGGAGCCAAGGGTTCGCAGCTGGATTCTCTGGCTTTGGTTAGCAGTCAACCTGATCGGCGTCTGGCTCGCACAGGGCGGAATCGAGGCGCTGATCCCAGGCGGATTAGGGACCTGGTGGAGGCGCAGCTCGGAAGCGCCGTTGGCTGCGATCGCCATCACCATCTACATCGAATGGATGCGGCGGCGCGATGGCGTGAAAGTGACCCCTCGCTAGAAACTATCCCCGTCAGCCGTCCGAGCGGTCCGCTAGAGGGGGAGCCCACGTGGCCATACGCGGACCTCCGCCGCCGACTGAGTCCGGTGCATTGTCATCGACGACATGGAGTCCCCGGTAGATCTGGATCATGTCCTCGAGGAAGTCCTTCTGTTCGCCGGAGGATGACTGGATATCACCAACCATCGGGAACCCCCACATCTCTTGGAACTCATCGCGGACTCGCCCCGCCGGGCTCCACTCGACCGCAAATGCCGCAGTGCTCCACCCGGTTCCGTCGACGATGTAAGCGCCATATCGCTGCAAGGTGGTGGCGACGATCTTTGCCGGTTCGGTTTCCAGACTGGCGAGGTCGTAGGTCGGCGGAAGGGCCACCAGGGCGCCCATCCTGGCTTCTGGGACACTCCCTCCGTACCCGTTTTGGTAACCGGCATCGGCACGCAGGGCGGGCCACCTGAAACCCTCACTGCTGGATGAGAGCACGTCGATCGCATGGACCTCGAACTTGAGGGTGTGGGGTATGTTTCCGCCCGGCACCCACTCGCCGAGTCTGATTGTGCCGCCGAATGCCGTCATGAACGACCCCCCATGTGAGCCGCCGTCAGGATGGCCGCCCATCCCGCCGGTGAGAAGGGAGTCACCTTGCCAAGTTTCGTTGGTGTATTGAGACACAGCTATCCCGTCAGGGCAGATATGAAATGGTTGCGTCTCGAACAGCGTCAGGTCTGGCATGACGATGGCTGCCGAATGGTTGGGTTTCACACCGTGATAGCCGGGGTCGGTATGCCAACCCTCAGGAATCGGTAGGGCTTCGGCAAGGACTTCCCCTGTGCGGGAGCCGCACCGAGTGACACCGTCTCGCCAGGCGGCGTCATGCGCAATGATCGACTTGGGTGCTGCCTCCGGGGCAATAATGAGAATGTCCTCCTCGATATTCAGGGTCCTGTCCCTGGGGATCTCCATGTTGAGTGGCACCAGTTCGGCTTCGGCACCCAAGGGGTGATTCCAGATGGAATCGGGGGGATAAGGCCATTGCAGAGGATCGCGTCGCTCCCCGGATTGCATCGTCGTGTCGGAGAAGGCTCCGGGCGTGCTCGGCAACGAGGTGGTTCCTCGAGTAGTCGCCGGTTCGGACGTATCCGAAGTGGGGATGGTCGGAGTCCCGCCCTGTTGGCAAGCTGACACGATGAGGAGCGCGGGAACAACCCAGCGCGCGTTCAAACCCACTCCCAACTCCACTCCGCCATCGAACATAAGGATACGTAGCGGAGGACAACTCGCGAGCGGAGCTGCCCGAACTGCCCGATTTGGCTCTGGCGCCTCCCTGAAGGGCAAGTTACTGTCTCCACGAAGGCCGGGGAGAGGAGCGAAGTGGGCAGGCGAGTTCGTGCTGCTGTTCTGACGGCTGCGGTCGTTCTGATTGGGCTGAACCCTGTCACCATCGCGCCGGGCCGGGCCGACGAGGCAGGGCCTGTGATCCTTGTCTCGGTTGACGGTCTAGCCAGCTCAGCGCTCGGAGCCACCGCCACACCAAATTGGGACCGATTGGTGGCGGAGGGTGCGACGACGTTGAATGCCAGGACGATCGTCGAATTCACCCAGACCTTTCCGAACCACACATCGTTATTCACGGGCCGGCCGGCCACTGGTCCAAACGGGCACGGAGTCGACTTCAATGTGGACGACGGATCGACCATCCACAGTCATGCCGGCACCTATATCTCGAGCATCTTTGACGTCGCTCACGACCACGGCTTAGCGACCAGCTTCTACACGCAGAAGACGAAGATGGCCTTCTTCGATCGGTCTTGGGATGCCGCCTCGGGCGCACCCGACACCGTGGGCGCAGACAACGGTCGCGACAAGATCGACACTTATCTAAAGGCGAACCTTGGAGCCATGGTCAACGCGGCGCGCCAGGAACTCACCAACGATCCCGCAGGGCTGACATTCATACATTTCGGCCAGACGGACTTTGCCGGGCACGATTACGGGTGGGGCTCGACACAGTACCTGACAGCAGTCAGACAGGTCGACACCTACTTAGGCCAGTTGATGAATGACATCGAAACGGACCCTCAACTCGCCAACGCGGTCTTGATCGTCACTGCAGACCACGGTGGGACGGGAACGGTTCACACCGACGCTTCCAACCCGAATAATTACACGATCCCGTTCGCGGTGTGGGGGGCAGGTGTGAGCAGCGGTGTAGACCTGTACGCACTCAATCTCGACCGGGCGAACCCAGGTACCACGCAGCCTCCGTACTCGGCCGCCAACCCTCCGGTCCGTAACGCCGACGCCGCCAATCTGGTGTTGTCGCTCCTGGGATTGCCGGTCGTGCCGGGGTCGATCATCAACCCCGGCGGGACTCTCGACGTCAACACCGGCGGGGGTAGTGACGATCCTCCGGTGGTGGGTTGGTCGGCGCCGGTGGGTGGGTCGACGGTGGCGGGTGTTGTGCCGGTTTCGGCGACAGCGTCTGACGACGGGGTGGTGGTATCGGTCGAGTTTCGGGTGGATGGTGGCCTGATCGGCACTGACACCAACGGGGGCGACGGCTGGTCGACCACCTGGGACACTGCCACCGTTGCCGACGGCAACCACACTTTGGAAGCGACTGCGACTGACGACGCCGAGCAGATCGATACCGACTCAGTCACCGTCACGGTGGAGAACAACCCCTCCGGCAGCGTCGAGATCCTGATGGTGGTGGGCGACGCGACGACACTCACCGCCGGCGATACCGCCGTCCGCAACCGCCTCACCGCTGCCGGCTACGAAGTCACTGTGATCGACGACAACGCCGCATCTGTCCCCGACGCCTCCCTGCACGACTTGGTCATCGTCACCGCGTCCATCGCTTCTGGCACCCTTGACGCCGACATTCCCGACGTGACGGTCCCCGTGCTGGTGGCCAAACCATACGTTCTGGACGACTTTGGGCTCACTGCGTCCCCCACCAGCAACTACGGCACCAGAACCGTTTCCACCATCAGCATCGTCAACCCGGGCCATCCCACCGCCGCCGGCCTCAACGGCAACATCATCCTCCGCAACCCCTCTACCACCGTCTCCTGGGGGATCGCTCCGCCTGCCGCCACTGTCGTCGCTACCGCCGGCGGCGACGCCACCATCTGGAACATCGCACCCGGCGATCCCCTCGCCGACAACACCCCCGCCCCCGCCTGCCGACTCTCGTTCCCCCTCATAGGCAACATGCCCACGGGTTACACCACCAACGCCTGGGCCCTTTTCGACGCCACCATCACTCACGCCACCACCAACTGCCACAACGGCGGCTAACACTCGGTCACGGCCGGCTGAAAGGCCCTGCGATCCCGAGCGCGAGCAGTGCGGCCCGCCGGTCGCCGATGACCGCCCAGCGCCACGACAGGCATGTCGCCACCGAGCAGGTGCTCGCTCGCCTTCGAGCCGCTGCACCGCTGGCGGATCGCGTTCAGCAACGAGGTGCCAGAAACCGCTTCCCTATTGCCCTTGCGATCACTACAATCCCCCTGGGCTATTAGAGAGTGGTGGGAGGAACAAATGAAGACGAGTGGGACGCGTTCGCGTCGATCCTCGGTCTTCGGCGCGGTCCTTGCGCTGATGACCTTTGCAGTAATAGCGGGGATCTCGATCCCGGCTGACGCCAATCAGAGTGTCGTTCCCGGCCCGTTCCCCCTCTCCAACCAGCCACGGGTGATGGACGGCCGGATTTACGCCATCGACACCCTCGGCAACTCGGTGATCGTCGGTGGCACGTTCACACGGGTCCGGAATGCGACCGGCACCGAGATCACACAGAGAGGCATCTTCAAGTTCAACGTCTCCACCGGCCAAATCGACATGGCGTTCCGGCCAACTCTGAACGGCAACGTTGAGGGAATGAAGTATTCCCCGGACGGTCAGTTCATCTACGCCGCCGGCTCGTTCACCACGGTCAACGGAGTGACGCGCAACCGCGTCGTCAAGCTCGATGCCGCCACCGGTGCTGTCGACCCGACGTTCAACCCGAACGTCAACAACCTCGTGCGCGACCTCGACTTGTCAAACGGGCGCGTGGTGATCGGCGGCAACTTCCGTCAGGTCAGCGGCCAATTTCGGGAGCGGCTGGCAATGCTCGATCCCACCACCGGCGCCCCCTTGGCGTCGTTCAACCTGCCGGTCACCGGTTCTCGCGACGAGTTCGCTCCGTATGTGATCGAGCTGGAGACGTCTGCCGACGGCCGCTGGCTCGTGATTGGCGGCAACTTCGTCGACGTAGCCGGTCAAGCGCGGCACCAGATAGCGGTTATCGACCTCGGCGGGGCGACCGCCGCCGTCGCTGACTGGAGCACGAACGGCTACGTCAATGACTGCGCCAGCGTCTACGACGACACGTGGATCCGAGGCATCGACATCTCCCCGGACAGCAAGTACTTCGTTGTCAACACGACCGGGGCCTTCTTCGGCAACCAATCCCTGTGCGACACGAGTACTCGGTGGGAGCTGCCGCCGGTCATGTCCGGCGCTGGCCTCCTCCCGACGTGGATCGGCCACTCGGGGGGCGACACGCACTGGGCCGTTCATATCACCGATGCCGCCGTGTATATCGGTGGCCATCAGCGGTGGTCGAACAACGCCAACCCCAGCCCTGGCGGGGACAATGACGGCCCGGGCGCCGTTGCCCGTCCCGGCATCTCCGCCGTGGACCCATACACCGGTGTCCCGCTCTCGTGGAACCCGACCAGAGACCGCGGTCGTGGCGTCGAGGCCTTTGCCGACACCCCAAGCCACTTGTTCGTCGGCAGCGACACTGTGCTCTTCAACGGCGTCGTCCGCCAGCGCCTCGCCGTCCTGTCGACAACGGCTGCCGGGTCGTTTGCCAACCCGGCCCCGGTGAAGATCAATTTGCCCGTCAACTTGCGCCTGAGCATCGACGGCAACCTCTACAACACGACCTTCGACGGCACAACCTTCGGCACGCCCACCCTGATCAGCGGCACTGGCGTCGACTGGAATCAGGTCCGGGACGGCTTCGTCCAAAACAACACCTTCGTCTATTACGGAGCGGCCGGCGCCTACTTCCGTCGCCCGATGAACGTCAATGCCAACACGTTTGGCGCGGAGACGAACCTGTCGACGACGGTTGGCTATGTCGACGCCGACTTCAACTTGACCCCCTACGACCAGCCATACGGAGTGGCCGAGACGGTCGCGGCGGCGTACGACCAGGGGCGCATTTACTACACCAAATCGAACGACTCGCGCCTTTTCTGGCGCTGGTACTCGATCGAGAGCGGCATCGTCGGCAGTCAGGAATACCTGTCCTCCGGGGTCAACTTCTCCAACGCCCGCACTATGGAGGTGGCCGGCAACTGGCTCTACGTCGCGATGAACGATGGCAGCCTCAACCGCGCCGCGCTCCGTCCCGGCGGGGGCATCGACCTGACCACGTGGACCCTTGTGGACAACGGCGCCAGCGGGATCGACTGGGACAACGTTGACGCCATGTTCGCCACCCAGGCGCCTGGCGGCCCGATCATCATCCCCGAGCCTGGCCCTCTCGTCTGCAACGACCCGAGCCTTCCCTGGAAGGCCGTCTACCACGCCAACATGACGCTTAGCTCGCCGGCCAGCCAGCGCTGCGAGGCCGTCGTCGACTTCAACTACGGCACCGGGGCGCCCCCAGGCACGATGCTTGCCAACGATCAGTACTCGATCCGCTTTACTCGAACGCTCAACGTCGCCGACGGCACGCGCCTGCGAGTGACTGGCGGCAGCGACGATGGGATCCGGATCTTCATCGACGGCGTGGCCGTAATCGACGACTGGGTCGATCGCGGATTCACCAGCCGGACCGTCGAGACCGGCCCGTTGTCGGCCGGTAACCACGAGATCCGAGTCGACTACTACGAAAACGGCGGTGACGCCCGCGTTCTCGCCACGTTCGAGCCCTTGGTCTCCGACCCGGTCTGCACGGATCCGAGCCTGCCGTGGGCGACGTCGTACTTCTCCAACCAGTCGCTGTCGGGCAACCCGGTAACTCAGCGTTGCGAGAACACCATCGACGACGACTTCGGCGACGGTTCGCCTTCCGGCGCCGGCGTCGGGCCGGACAACTTCTCGATCCGGTACCGCCAGACGATCACCCTCACGGAGCCGCAAGTTCTGCGAGTCACGGGCGGCAGCGATGATGGCATCCGCGTCTACGTGGACGGTCAGGCCGTGATTGACGACTGGGCCGACGGCGGCTTCCGCGAGCGGACTATCGATACCGACACGCTGCCGGCCGGCGACCACGAGATCCGCGTCGAGTACTACGAGAACGCCGGCGGCGCCCGGGTCAAAGCGATCGTCGAGGTGATCGACCCGCCTAGCTGCACGGACCCGAGCCAACCGTGGCTCGCCCGCTGGTACGGAAATCAGACGCTGTCAGGTGCACCGGCGACGGTCCGCTGCGAGGACGTCATCGACGACAACTTCGGCCTTGGTGGGCCCCCTGGGGTCGCCGTCGGGGCGGACAACTTCTCGGCCCGCTGGACGCGGACGTACACGCTGAGCGCCCCGCGCATCCTGCGCATCACGGGCGGCAGCGACGATGGCATCCGCATATACGTCGACGGTGATCTCGTCATGGACGACTGGTTCGACCGGGCGTTCTCTGAGCGCACCGTGGACACAAACACGCTGCCCGCCGGTGACCACCAGATCGTCGTCGAGTACTACGAGGGCGCTGTCGACGCTCGGGTGAAGGCACTGATCCAAGAGGTCCTCCCGCCGGACGGCACGGCGCCGAATGCGACAATCGCCACACCGACTGCCGGACAGGTCGTCACGACGAGTTCGGTCAGCATGACCGGGGCGACGACGGACAACCTGGCCGTCGGTACGGTGGACGTGGGCATCCAGAACACAGCGACGAGTCAGTGGCTGCAGGGCGACGGGACGTTCGGCCCGGCGTTCGCCACTCGTAACGCCACCCTGGACAACCCCGGTGCGACGTCGGCCAACTGGTCGCTGTCGGTCACCCTGCCGGACGGCTCGTACCTGGCTAGCGTCGGCGCCACCGACGCCGCCAGCAACGTCGACGCCACCCGAGCAACGCGGAACTTCTCCGTGAACACGACGCCAGCAGACACCCAGCCGGCCGACGGCACGATCACGTTCCCAGCGAATAACGCCGTGCTGAACGATCGCACTCCCACCTTTACCGGTGGGGCGACGGACAATGTCGGAGTCGGCCAGGTCCAAGTGTCGATCCGCAACATTGCCACCGGGCAATGGATGCGGCCCGACGGCACGTTCCAGGCGGCGTTTGTGGCGATCGACGCCACGGTCGCCTCACCTGGGGCGACTTCGACGACATGGCAGTACACACCGACGGTAGACATGGCGAACGGTGACTATCGCGTCGAGGTTCGCGCTCGCGACACGTCGAACAACCTCGATCCGACCCGTGAGAACAGGCGCTTTACGATCGCTTCGTGACATTTCGAGCCGCCGAGCCCTCTACTAGTTCAAGGAGCCCAACATCGTCTGCCTTGGTAGAAGGTCTGGCGGCTAATCCCGAAGAAACGGCAGGTCTTGGCGAGGTTGCCGGTCCCCTCTCGGCGTGGCGGATGATCGTCGCCAGATGCCCGGAGGAGTTCCTCGGTGCCTCGCGGTCGGTCAGGGTATTCCTCGGCTAGGGAGCCCGAGATGTATGTAGGGTCAGTCAGTTCTAGAGCTTTCCAATGAGCGCCACCCGGGCTCTAGTCGAAACGGGAAAGCCGCCTGGAGGAGTGGCACTCTTCGACGCCCCTGCCATTTATCAGGACACGGTTCCGGTGGAACAAGATCGCACTCCCGAGGAGCGGCCGAAGCCACCACCTACGAGCAGCAGAAACCCGAAGGTCCGAGGTCCGACGAAAACCCAGGTAGAGACGGTGGACGAAACGTAGAGACCCGAGAGAAGACGACTGCAAACGGTAGAAGCCCCGGCCAGCAGTTCGCTGACCAGGGCTTTCAGTAGCGGGGGCGGGATTTGAACCCGCGACCTTCGGGTTATGAGCCCTAGAACACCCCATTTCGGGATACCCGCTGACCAGGGAAAACCGGCCGAAATCCAACCGTAGCAGGGGTTTCTGGCTTCGATCGTTTCGGGTTGGTCCCGGTTGTTTCTGGTCCTCCTGTGGTACGGATGTGGGATCGGCGTCGGCCTCGGTGTCGCCATCCGACACCTCGAAAGGGTGACCGAAAGGGTTTTCAGCGATGAAAGCCCACACTCGCTAGACCAGATTCGGCAGCCGCCATGACCGGGGTCGAGATCCCTGTTCGATCAGCAAATGTGCAGAATGAGTAAATCGTACAGTCCGCCCGTGACGACCAATGCGAGTCCGGTGCCACTGAAGTCGATCGGCTCGATATGGTGATCGGGTTCCGTCGCCCGGCGATTCCCACCCCGTCAGTCCTGCTGCCGCTCATCCTCCACAGGATTTTCGGCAGCTCGACCGTGACGCGATGGATCCCGGTCGCCGACCGGGATCCATTCTCGCACTCGTAGCGCTTCAGTGGTGCAGCGTCGCTGGCTCCTTGCTTGGCATCTCGGTCGTCGTTTGCGTTCCGTTTCGAAAGGATCGTGATCGGGCGACGAGTGCCGCTGTAATGGCCATGGCCACGACAAAGACCCACCAAACCCCGATCCGGTCGTCTTCGGCAAAGGTCGGGACGACGAAGGAGGCGACGGTGTTGACAGCCGCATGGAACATGATCGCTATCAGAAGGCTTTCCCGAGCATTGAGGTGAAGCCAGGTCAGGACGACGGAGAAGCTGACGAGTGATATTGCGAATGGGGCTACCGGCCGAGTGGTCTCGGTTACAAGGAGGGGGAGGTGCCAGCTGAACCACACCAGTCCGAGCACGAGGCTTGCCATGAGGGGTGTCTGGGATTTGAGCATGCGGGGAAGAGCGACCCCCCGCCACCCGATCTCTTCGGTCAGCGGACCGTTGACCACTGCCAGATAGATGAAGCTGATCGGGAACACGACAAGATCCGCGAAGCTAAGAGGCGAGTCGATGCTGGCACCGAGGAAGCTGGTCGACACCACCGCACTCACGGCCCACGCGGCTACCGGGATGCCCAGGGCTGCCAAGTACCACCTGGGTTCCACGCGCCAGCGGCCGATCCGCTTTATCAGCTGGATGAAGCCAGATCGCCCCGTCGCAGCCAACGAGACAATCACGGCGGCGATGGCGGGTCCCCACGGGATCATCGCCACACTCTCCGGGTTGAGGTGGGCGACTGGCCACGGCCACCAGGAAAGGGCAAAGGCGAGGACAAAGAAGGCAGCGAGTTGATGGCGGCGGATGATCGATCTCATTTGGAGTTCCTCATTTCGTGTGGGTCGGTGCTTGATTGCTGCGGCAGAATTTCCTTGTCAGTGTGTTTCGTATATGTCTTCCTCCTATATATCTTGCTAGGAAGATTTATACATACCTATTTACAAGCTGTCAAGAGTCTTCCGAGCAAGATTTGTCTGGCTATACTGGGTTCCAGTGAGAAGGAGGCTTTAGGTGTCCGCCGACAACGATGTGGTCGATCGGATTCGGGCCACGCTCGCCGAGATCTACCCCGACCTCGACACGACCGGTTTCGCTCTCACCGGCCGTGTCTTTCGACTCGCGCGTGCACTGGAGACGAGGAGGGCGGAGCACCTTGCCGCCTTCGACCTGACCCTAGGTGACTTCGACGTGCTGGCCACGATCCGTCGCGAGGGAGCTGACGGGATCAACCCCCGCGACCTGCTTCGCTCCGTGTTGATCACATCGGGCGGGTTGACCAAGCGAATGGACCGTCTGGAAACACTCGGCCTCATCAGTCGGCACGCAGATCCCGGCGATCGACGAGGAACCCTCCTACTGCTGACACCCGCCGGCGTCGACCGCATCGACCAAGTCATCCCATCTCTCCTCGAGATGGAGCATCGACACCTGTCAGAAGAATTGAACCCAAAGCAACTGGACCAGGCAGCGTCATTGCTCCGCCGTCTCATACTTGCGACCCAGGACCCCAACCCCAAAACCCAACCGTAGCAAGCGTTTTGGCTCCGGTCAGTGCGAGTTGATCCCGGTCGCGCAGCCATCCGAAACACTCGAATGGGTGTTCGAAAGAGCCAGGGAAATAGCTGATGGTGTTCTGGATTCGTCACCTGTCGGACGGGATCGGGCCGCCGGTGGACCCTCCGAAAGCCAAGCAAGGGAAGCCGGCCACCAGGTGATCACCGACGGCGCCGGTGACGTCATCCAAGCGGCGGTGCTCGCAATCAAATACCAGACGAGCGTCGACGAGCCCGCCGACACCTTCCACCCCTACCTGACCATGGCCGAAGCACTCAAGCTGGCCGCCCCAGCGTTCACAAAGACGTGAAACACTCCTCACGCTGCGCCGCCTGAGCAAAAGCCGATGCTCTAAGCAAGTCGACGAGCGGAAAACGAAGGCGGGAGAACCGGTGTCGCCTACCAGCTGACTTCGGAGCAGCCCTGATGGGTGTCGGGTTCGACTTGGAGGGTGGCGTGGGCGATCCCGTGGTTGTCCTGAAGGATGTCTCGAGCTCGATCAAGCACCGGATGGGGATCGGTGGTGGGACTGGTCATGAGATGGACGGTGGCGACGTCCATCTCGGAGGTGAGCGTCCATACGTGAAGATCGTGGACGTCGAGCACACCCGGGATCGAGCCGAGTTCGGACTGGATCCGATCGAGATCGATACCGGGCGGCGCAGCCTGGACGAGGATGCGGAGGGCTTGGTGTCCGAGCCGCCAAGCCCGCGGAAGGATGAACAGGCCGATGAGCGCGGCGAAGAGCGGGTCGGCGTAGACCCAGCCGGTCAAGATCATGATCAGCGCTGCCACGATCACCCCGGCCGACCCCGCCAGGTCCGCCACCACCTCCAGGTAGGCGCCTTTGACGTTGAGCGACTCCGCAGCACCGCTGCGGAGAAGCCGCCATCCGATGATGTTGACGACCAGACCGGCAACCGCTACCGCCAGCATCGGGGTGGTCGCCACCTCGGGGGGATCCCGAAAGCGCTGTATGGCCTCATAGAGGACATACCCGGCGACGGCGAACAACAGCACCGCGTTGGCCAGGGCGGCGATGATCTCCAGCCGGTAGAGACCGAAGGTCCGTCCGTTCCCGGATGACGCCCGGTCGGCAGCGACGATCGCCGCCAGCGCCATACCCAGACCGAGGGCGTCGGTGGCCATGTGCCCGGCATCGGAGATCAGCGCCAGCGATCCGGTCAGGTACCCGGCCACGGCTTCGACCACCATGAACGCCACCACCAGGCCGAAAGCAATGGTGAGTGGACGTAGATGGCGCCGCCCCGCCCGCGGCACGTGGGTATGCGCAGCGGTCATGCCTCGGTCTCGTGGCCGTGGAGATAATGCTCGACCGCCACATCGAGAAGCAGCCGCACATGGGTGTCGGCCACCCGGTAGAACACCTCCCTGCCCTGCTTACGCGCTCGGACCAGACCCGCCAACCGCAGTTGACGAAGCTGGTGGCTGGTCGCCGACTCGCTCACCCCGACCAGACCGGCCAGGTCACTGACGCACACCTCACCCGCCTCCAAAAGGGCATACACCATCCGCAACCGGCTCGGATCCGACAACAGCTTGAACCGCTCGGCGAGATCTTGCGCCTCCTCCAGACCCAACAGCCGTTCGGGCAGCGGACCATGACCATGAGCGTTGGGGACTTCAGTCGTCATCCACGTATCGTCCTACACCTGAATAATAGCTCAGATATTCGGACATTACAGCCAAGGCAAGGGGAGCATCGACGCCGATTCTGATACGCACAAGATCATCGCCATATGCTGATATCATCAATATGTGGCGATGAATTGGGGTGACCTTGACTCCGGTCGTGGAGTGGGCGCCAAACTGTTCCGAGGGCTGGCCGACCCCACCCGGCTGGCAATCCTGCAGGTTCTCGGCGCGGGCGAGTATCGAGTGACCGATCTCGTCGGCGTCTTGAGGACGTCGCAGTCCAACGTGTCAGCGCATCTCGCCTGTCTGAAGGACTGTGGGCTGGTCACAGACCGCCCTGAAGGCCGCGCCGTCTACTACCGCATCGCCACCAAAGAGATATACGAGTTGCTCCGAGCCGCCGAGGACCTCCTCGAAGATGTCGGCGACCAGATCGCCCTGTGCCCCAACTACGAGACGACGGGGAACTGAGGATGAACACCGAGACCGAGACCACGCTGCGGCGTCGCGGGCTGTGGCTCGAATATCTGACCATCGGATGGAACGTCGTCGAAGCCATAATCGCCATCGCCGCCGGCCTGGCGGCCAGCTCGATCGCACTGGTCGGGTTCGGTTTCGATTCGACCATCGAGGTCGTCGCCGCGTCCGTGGTCGTCTGGCAGTTCAGGGCCGAGCTCCGCGGTGGTGTCGACGATGAACGCGAACGACGGGCGTTGAGGTTGATCGCTGTGACCTTTTTCATCCTCGCCGCCTACGTGACCATCGAGGCCACTCGAACCCTCATCACCAGAGACGTGTCGGACACGTCGACGGTCGGCATCGTTCTGGCTGCCGTCTCGCTCGCCGTCATGCCGACATTGGCCTGGTTTAAACGACAGACCGCCCTCCGGATGGGAAGCCAGACGCTGCTCGCCGACTCAGCAGAGACGTTCCTCTGCGCCTGGCTGTCGGCGATCCTCCTCGCAGGACTGGTCCTCAACTCGACACTCGGCTGGTGGTGGGCCGACCCGATCGCCGCGATAGGCATCGCCTATCTGGCCGTACGAGAAGGCTGGGAGGCGTGGCAAGGCGACCACCATCATGACTGATCAACCGATGGCCCACCACTAGTTGGCCGAATCGCAGGGGCTGTCGGTCTCAAAGGCCGGAATGTCTCGGAGATGATCGGTGAGGCCGGTGACGGGCCAGATGCTGTATCTGTCGCCGTCATTACCGGCGCGGCGCGCACCGCCTCTGGTCACTCCCCGACGGACCTCTTCTGAATATGAGTTCGACATCACCCCTCTTGGGGTTATCCGCTGACCAGGGAAAACCGCCCGAATCCCAACCGTCGCATGGGTTTCTGCCTCCGCTCAGTGCGGTTGTTCCCGGTCGTTCTGGTCCTCATATGGTACGGATGCGGGACGAACTTCGGGCCCCGACGCACTGCCGACTCTCGAAAGGGCTTTCGAAAGGATCGTCAACCTTCGCAATTGGTCAGGACCTTGGTAGGTGGTCGAACCGTGGACGACTGCCGCTGCGCGTGCTCAGCGCGATCATGGCCTGGGGCGATTTCGAGAAGTCGTCAGTGCGATGTCATTCGGTTAGGAAGCTGCGACGAAGCATCCTGGTCAGGTTCTCGGCGTATTGCTCGGGTGTCCAGCCGAGTTCTCGAGTGAGCTCGCGCCAGGGTCCGTTCATCGTGACCGTGTAGAACAGATCCCCTGCGTTGTCGACGGTCCAGCCATCGGCGAGCTTGCCTTCGTCGGCGACGCGCTGGATGATTGCTCGGTGGGCGACTCGGCTGGCGTCCATCCGGTCCCTCCACGCCGCGCCGAGTTCTTCGTCCTGATACTGGGCCGCCTCCAGCACCTGGGCGACTGAGTCGATCTTCGACGTGTAGGTGCTGTGCAGCTTTACCGCCCGCTCGAGCATCTCGGCACCAGTGGGAGCGTCGAATACGTAGGCGAGCTGCTCTCGGAAACCCAGGGTCTCGGGCATGTATTGGACCAACGCGAGAAGTAGGCCGGCCCGGTCACCGAAGTGCAGGTACACGGCCTGGCGGGACACCCCGGCTCGGTCGGCGGCATCGACCAGCCTGACGCCCGGACCACCTTCCTCGATGAGCTCCCAGGTGGCCTGGAGAATCCGACTTCGAGTCTCCGGGTCCCCGTAGACTGGCTCGCTACTTGACACGATGTAAATCTATCAGATAGAGTGAGTTTACAGCGCGTAAACCTATATCGTGAAACGGAGCCACCAGATGACCGGCGTGGGGAAGCCAGAGCGTTTTGAGACTTTGATCGTTGGTGGTGGCCAGGCCGGGCTGGCGGTCGGATATCACTTGGCGCAGCGTGGTCTTCCCTTCGTGATCATTGATGCAAACGAGAGGATCGGTGATGTCTGGCGGAACCGGTGGGACTCGCTTCGCCTCTTCACCCCTGCCCGCTACGACGGTCTGCCTGGGATGCCTTTCCCTGGCACGGATAGGTCGTTTCCGACCAAGGACGAGATGGCCGATTACCTCGCCGCCTATGCCGCTCACTTCGACCTGCCTGTTCGTACGGGCGTGAGGGTGGACGGCCTCTCGAGGTTAGGCGACCGGTTCCTCGTGACGGCGGGTGACCGTCGGTTCGAGGCTGAAAACGTCGTGGTGGCGGTTTCGAGCCACGAGAGGCCCTGGTTGCCTCAGTTCGCAAGTGAACTCGACCCCGCTCTCGTCCAACTGCATGCCGCCGAATATCGAAACCCCTCACAGCTTCGAAGTGGAGGCGTCCTCGTCGTAGGAGCACACGACTCAGGGGCTGAGATCGCCATCGAGGTGGCGAGTGGGCATCCGACCTGGCTGTCGGGGAGGGACCCAGGCCATGTTCCTTTCCGCATCGACGGCATCTTTGGACGGCATTTTGGGATTCCTCTGGTGATGTTCATGTTCGGCCGCGTGCTTACCGTGAGCACTCCGATCGGCCGGAGGGTGCGACCGAAGCTGCTTCGCCACGCCGGACCCGCAGTCCGAATCAAACCCCGGGACATTGTTGGCGCCGGAATCGAAAGAGTTCCCAAGGTGGTGGGGGTGCGGGAGGGGCTGCCCGTCTTGGAGGATCAGCGGACGCTCGACGTGGCCAACGTGATCTGGTGTACCGGCTTCCGACCGGACTTCTCCTGGATCGACCTCCCCACTTTCGGGGAGGATGAGATGGAGCCTGTTCACCGACGAGGGATCGTCGTTGACCAACCGGGCCTCTACTTCGTCGGCCTGTTCTTTCTCTATGCGGCCTCATCGGGGTTGGTGGGTGGGGTGGGGAGGGACGCCGCGCACGTGGTCGAGGCCATTGCCTCGCGGAACCGCAGAGTCCAATCGACAGATCACCGGGATCGAAGCTCCGCCGACCTTGAGACAACTAACAATCAACTTTGAGTGCGGGGCCAGCAGAGTCGTCAGGAGGACCAACAGCAGCAAGCGAGGGGGCACCGCCCGGCCGGATCACCGTCCGGGGCGAATCGTCGTCTGTTTGCCGCCCTATGGTGACAAACGCCGCTCCGTTCCGATGGCGTATCGTCGAATTTCGTCGTCAGGCGGTTGTGACATGACACGCGCACAGGTCCAGGTGTTGTCCGCTGTCATGGCGGCAACGAATGCGTTGGCATGGGTGTTGTGGTCTCGATGGGAACGCCCCGGATACGATCTCGAGCTGCGGGCCCGGGTGGAGCCCCTTCCCCTTCTCGGCCGGGGAGGCGACCTGATACAGGTTGTTCCGTTCGTCTATCCGGTGCTGGTGGCGGTCGCACCCGGCTGGGCTTACGAGGGATGGTTGAACTGGTCAACCGGCATCGATCTGGCCCTACAGGCGGCAGGGCTCGGCCTTTGGGCTCTCGGTATTGCCGTGGGGCTATGGGCCGCGCACGCAATGGGCGGGTATGGCGCGGTCAGCGGGGTGACGGTGGACCACCAGCTGGTGACTGACGGGCCGTACCGTTATGTCCGCCACCCCATCTACACCGCTCTGATCGCAATCGCAGTTGGCACTACTCTCGTTTTTCGTAGCTACCTTCTGCTGGCCTTGACGGTGTTGTCCATCGTCACCCATCTTTGGTGGGCGGCGGGCGAGGAGAAGCTGCTCGGCTCCCCCGAGGGCCTCGGCGACGACTACCGCACCTACGCGTCCCGCACCGGCCGGTTCCTGCCCAGGGTGAGGCGAAGCTGACGACGGACACGATCGTTCTGAGAACACTTGTGTTGCTGGCTTGTGAGTTTGAGACTACCGAGGCTGAGGCGTTGGCCGCTCCACACGCCCGATCAGGAGAAACGGAGCTAACTCTCCCTTACCTTTGACGTGCATCGGCTCCCTTTCCTCGAAGTGAAATTGATGTTTGAGCCGGTGATAGGCCCGTGGTGTGACCTGGATCTGACCGGCGACACCGTGTGATTCCATTCGGCTCGCGGTGTTCACCGTGTCGCCCCACAGGTCGTAGGTGAACTTTCGCTGTCCGATGACACCGGCCACGACCGGACCGATGTCAATCCCGATCCGAACGCTGAGATTGCCACCGTTCGGCGCAGGACGAC
>Ga0190271_10000190_pt1 | contig 30997 bp, 23 predicted proteins | sample Popmic356T_FD_133747 | JGI IMG/M metagenome (GOLD analysis project Ga0190271, IMG submission 133747) | Populus adjacent soil microbial communities from riparian zone of Weber River, Utah, USA - 356 T | ecosystem: Environmental > Terrestrial > Soil > Riparian zone | place: USA: Utah | collected...
AGCGGCGCTCGCGGGCCTGACTTCAGCTCGAGGTGGAGGTTTGAGAACGGGAGCTGGGGGTTGTCGTCGAAGGTCGCGACCAGCTGGCCGGTCTCCGGGTCGGGGTCGACCTTGCCGGGGAGCATCAGCGAGATGCCCCGCTGCGGATTCTTGGCGACTATGTATAGGGCCAGCAGAGAATCGAAGGGGTTGTCCCGCTGCTTGGCGAGGTAGACCGAGCCGGTGATCGGTTCCGAGATCACCCGTCCAAGCGGATCACGCTGCGTTTCGCCCTCGCTGTCGCGGATCGCCAGCAGAGGGGACTCCACACTGACGGTGCCGATCTTCGACGCAAGCGGACAGCCCTCGCCCGGCTGGGAGGTGGCGGTCTCGGCTGCGAGCTGCGCCGAGGAACAACCCTCCAAGCCGGCGGCTGAGGACGGGTTGACGGTCATCCCCTCGGGCAGGGTGACGACCGCTTTCTTCAGATGAGATTGCGCGATCTTGTCGGGGTCTTCGAGGTCGTCACTCGGCAGCGCGATGTCGACCGCAAGGCCGGTGGTGGAATCGGCCCTTTTGTTCGTCGGCATCAAGCTTGTGGTCGGTTCGAAGGGCACCGCGTCGCAGCCGTCTGGACCCTGGGGCGGTCCCCAGTCCGAGGCGGGCACGGGGTTGAGGATCGTGAACCCGGGTGAGAGGTGCGACTCGAAGGAAGCTGTCGCGCTGGCGCCGTTGTAAGCATCGACGCGTAAGTCGGTCTTTAGCCCCCCTGCCAGCGCTGTGCACGCGGTCGGGTTGGTGAGAAATGCCGCCGGTGGATAGGTTGCCGCTTGCACACCGCCGGGTTCGCCCGGTTGCCATGCGCAGATCGGCGGAAGGGTCTCGACCCCCAAGGGCAGCATCACGGAGCATCGGTGGGGATCGTGCGATGCGTCTGCGGGATTGCCCCAGAGAACCACTTCCGAACCGATCACGTTGAGGGCATCGCTGACGTTGCGAACGGTGGTCTCGATCCGGTAGTCCTCTTCGCGCAGGCGCGCCTCGATCACCGTGGTACCGGTTTCGATGTCGAACGCGAACGCAGCGGCCACCCCCGAGGACGGCTCGACGCTGTAGATAGGTGACGGCTTCGATTCGACGAAACCGCTGTAGCCGATCGTCGAGTACGCGGTGCCGACAATGGACTGTGGCGAGCACATGCGCTCGAGGTCGAAAGCACCGCCGGAGTCGCTGATTACCGGAATGCGCTTCACGTTGAGGCACTGCGGGACCGCGCTCGGGTTTCCAATCAACCCCGAGGGCAGGGTCACGGCTACATCACTCAGCCGCCCGCCCTCGCTACGGATGGGGTTAGACCCCGTAGGGGCAGTCTCGGTGCGCAGCCTAAAAGCGACCGCCGCCTCATAAGGGTGGCCGCCAGCCTGGGTGTAATCCGGGGCGAAGTTGCTGGGGTCGGTGGGGTCACCTGGGTTGGGCGGCGGGTACGGCAGCTCCGTCGCGCTAACGCGCCCGTCGAAGTCGGTCACACCGAAGTCGGCCTGGGCCGGCGCGGCGAAGAGCGAAGCGACGAACACCGCGGTCAGAATGGCTATCGCACGCCGTATCGGCGCCGACGACGCCTGAGAGCGGCTCACTTGCCTGCCCTCCGGCCGCCTTTACCTTTTCTGTGCTTCTTCACGCATCGCCCTTTCCGTTTGACCTTCTTCTTCGCGCATTTCTTGGCACGCCGAACCGCATTGACCTGGCCGTGATAGCCAGGCGTGGCCGGCGCCGTCATCGGCTTCGCCGGTGACGGTTCCCCTTGGCAAAGCTCGCCCTGGCAATCCGGATCGCTGGCGAACTGGAAGCCGCCTGCGACCCTCGCGTCGTAGGCGTCAACGTGGTTGTCGGTGTCGATGGGAACAAGGCGCTCCCGGGTGGAGAAGAAGAGGTCATTCCCCGACTCCGAGGCATTGAGGAACTCAGACGGCCCCGGATACTTTCCGGTGGAGATGAGGGAGAGGTCACCTGTCAGGTCGCTCTCAGGGTCGGACCACATATAGACGTCGCGGGAGGCGTTGACATCGGCCGGCAGGAGAGCTTGGTCGCTGTCGAAGAAGACGCGCTCTCCGTCCACGCTGAGGTTGCGCGGCAGCTGTCTCGGGATAGCCCACTGCCCCCCTTCGAGCTCGAAAAGGAGGCCGTCGCCCTGCGCCGGGGTCTGGGTGCATGAGACGCAGACAAGCGACTCGCGCTCGAGGTCATAGAGATAGACCTGCCTGGTCCCGCCCGTCTCATATCCGGTCAGCTGGCGGGCGCTGGTGAAGAGCAGCCGATCGCCGTCCGGCGTCACTCTGGCGTCCCTGGGACGATGAGAATCTCGGGAGGAAGACGCGACATCGAGGTCTTCCTCGGTCAGGGTCGCTATGAATTTCAGCCCGCTGCCTGCACGCCAGACATAAAGGTTAGGACTGCCCTCGACGCCGAGGCCACCATTCGCACTTCGTGAGATGTAGTAAATCGTCTCCGCATCGTCCGTGATGCCGGCGGCGCCCAGAATCAGATCGGCGGGATTTGTGACGGGGTGCGGATCAGAGATCTCGGTCGCCTGGCCAGTGTCGGCCTCCCACCGCATCAGGGCTCCCGAGCTGTCGCGGAATAGTGCGATAGCGCCGTCGCTCGCCCTGGCCCCCAGAAACGCGCCGTGGCCGATGACCCGGGTGACAGCACCGGAGGTCCCAGCGCCTTCGCGCACGAAGATTTCGCCGCTGTACGGTTCGGTGCCGCGGGTGAAGTAGATTCGTTGGCCGTCGTTGGAGATGACGTTCTGCCCAGGGTCGATCTCGCCAGGGAACGCCGATCGACCGCCGAAGACCTTCTCGGCAGCTTCGCGAGGGGCATACCCGTCGCTGACGAGTTCGAGCCCGTCCTGCGTCCATAGGTAGACCGAAATAGACCCGTTATTCGACGGAGCATCCGACGGAGCCCCAGGCAACAACTGCCTGGTGGAGTTGAACACGACGTGGGAAAGATCGGGTGTGACGTCGATTACTTGGAAGCGGTCGGGCGTGTAGACGCTGATGTCAGGCTGCAATTCAAAGGTCGGGTCGCTGAGCAGCGTGTACTGGGTGGGCCCGGATTCATCTCGTAGGTACAAGCCCCAGCTAGAAACGGAGCCGCCCAGGTCCGCCGCACCGGGTGCGAGCTGAGCGTTAGTAGCGATGATTGATGTCATCAGGTCGGCCGCGAGGTAGTCCAGTTTCGGGAAGCTCCCAGTGCCCCCGTTGTTGTCGTTCGGTGGGGAGATCGCTCGCGTGAACCAGCCTGCCGGGCCCCTGACACTGCGCATCGTCGGCAATAGAGCACCGCCCTGCGCGCCTTCACCGAAAGTCGAACGGGAGTTATAAGCGAGGGCGTTGCCGTCCGGTGAAGCACCGGCCGTATTCGCATTGGCCGAACCGACGAAATAGCGTTCAACGTCGCCGCCGTTCTTATCGAGCGGGCTGACCATCTCGTAGGCGCGGCAGTTGGGCAGCTGGGCTGATGGCCCGGATCTCAGTTCCTCGTTACTGCACTGCTGCGGCTGCGGTGGTCCGCTCGATCCGGGTGTCGTGAAGGTGTGGTCAGCGCCTTTGGATTCTTCGCCCTGATCGTTCTCAGCTGCGATCCGAAAGTGGTAGGTCGTACCGGGCTCGAGGCCATCGACGGCAGCGGTTACGGCGTGCAATGAGTTATCAGTGGCGCCCAACAGCTCCGGCGAGAGCGGGGCCGTCTGTCCGTATGTCTCGTCTTCCCCCCATTCGAACTGATAGCTCGTCGCCGAGTTCTTGGGGTTGACGAGGCCGGCGAGGATCGCGGAGTCGGTCTCGATATCGCCTGCGTAGAGCGTCTGGGTGGTCGGCGGTATCGCCGAGGTTTTGAAGGTGACCGGCCCGACGCTGGCTTTCTGGGCATTGAACAGATTCTCGGCTACCAAGGTGACTTCGTAGTCGGTGTTCGGCTCCAATTCTGTGGCTTCCGGCTCGACGTTATGCACTTCGGAGTCAGGTGGAAGAATCGAATAGCCCTCAATATCCGTGGAACAATCAGGTGTGCAGTCGAAGTACCAGAAGACTTCGAACTCCGCCGGGTTTCCGTCGGGAGCTTCGGGATCGATCGTCCCGGAGAGATGCGCAGTCGTTGCCGTGACTGAGGTAACTGGGTTGATCGTGATCGACGGCAGGCCGACAACTTTCGTCGTCAAGGTCGGGTTCGGCTCGGCCGAGATCACTTCAGGGTCGACGAAGTTGGTCGCGACCAGGCGCACCTCGTATGTCGTCCCGGGGATGAGGCCGGTCAGCGTTTCGTCGACCGCCTGCTCTCCCGTTCCGGGCTGCAAGGCCTCCGAAAACTGTTCCGGTCCCGTCGTCCAGCCTTCGGTGTCGGGGTCGATCGCGTACTGGAAGTAGAAGTAGGTTTCGGCGTCGGCCGGGTCGACTTTGCCGGTGACGTGGGCGGACGTGTAGGCGCCGCTCTGGGAGGCGTCGATCGAGACGGTCGGCGGCGCGGCGGCGACGGTGCCGGCGAAGATCGCGCACAACAGGGTCGCGGCGACGGCGGCGACGGTTGCCTTCAGCTTGCTGCTCAAATCGACTCTCCTCGTCCTGAGCCCTCTGCCTCGCCACTTCCCATAGCGGCCCGATCGGCTCGGTTTGCTTTCGGTGCAGTGCAATCGGCCTCCATTCTTTGGAGACGAACTGCTCTTATATTGGTACAGGCTATTACGTAAGCTGTCAAGTTCGGGGGAGAATTTGGACTGATGTAAAGCTTGACCCAGAGGAGATCGGTCCTACAATCGGCTTGCGGACAGGGATTTGAATCCAATCCGCAGCGGGAGCCGTGAAGGGAGAGGAAACGGCTTCATACAGCCAAATCAGCGCACCTCACGTTGAGGACTCTGCGGCTATCGTCGGCGCCGCAATGGTGCTGACTCCGTGGGGAAGGGGCGAGGAACTGCGCGCCCGAATGCTGGACTCCGGGCCGCGGGCGAGCGCCGAGGAGGCAGCCGAGAACCAGCGCCAACGGCTCTTCGGGGCGATGGTCGCGAGCTGCGCCGAGAAGGGCTATGAGGGCACCACGGTCGCCGATCTCCTGCAGCTGGCGGGGATGTCGCGGCGCGACTTCTACAAGCACTTCGCCGACCGCGAAGCCTGCTTCTTGGCGACGCTCGATGAGCTCTTCCGCATGACCGGCCTCACCGTCCGCAACCGGCTCGAATCAGAGGGCAGCTGGGAGGAGCGCGCCCAGGCGAGTCTCGAGGTCTTCATCAAGCTGGTGATCGCCCAGCCGGCGGCCGCCCGCCTCTGCCTGGTGGAGGCCTACACCGTCGGAGACGCGGCGCTCGAGCGCCTCGACGCCGCGACCAGGACCTTTCAGGCTCTTGTGCGAGCGACGCTCGGCGAGCGCCCGGGCCACGAGGCGATGCCGAGCGAGATCAGCGACGCGATGGTCGGCGCGATGCGGAAGCTGATCCACTCGCGCCTTCACCGCGGTACCGAGGCAGAGCTCGCTGGGATCGCCCCCACCTTGCTCGAGCTGGCACTCGCCTATGTCCCCCCGCCCGAGCAGCTGCGGGCGCGACCACGGCGTCGCGCCCGCGCCAATTCGGGCCCTGCGGAGCGCTCGGACTGGGCGCGCCAGGCCGAGGCAGATGACTCGGCCGAGCGAATCATCCGGGCGACGATGGAGCTGGTCGCCGCCCACGGCTTCCAGGCGGTGAGGATCGGGGAGATCGCCGAGCGGGCCGGCGTCTCGCTCTCGACCTTCTATGACACCTTCGAAGGCAAGGCCGAGGCCTTCGACGCTGCCCTGTATGCGGGCCGTACCCGCCTGATCGGAGTCGCGATGCCCGCCTACAAACGGGCGCGGAGCTGGCCGGAGGCGATGCGCGAATTGACCGCGGCCAGCTATGCGTTCCTCGCCTCAGAGCCTGAGTTCGCCCACCTGGTCACCTCCAGCGTGCTCGGCGCCGGCTCCGAAGCGCTCGAGCGTCACGAGATCGCGATGCAATCGGCTCAGTGGCCGTTGAAGGACGGCGAGAAGCTCTTCGAAGCCGGCCTCGGCGCGCTCGAGATCGAAGCGGTGATGCTGACCTGCTACTCGCTGATGTGTGAATGGATCCAGAACAAGGGCGCCGAGGATCTGCCTAGGGCGACGCCGCTGGCGACCTACCTCGCCCTCTCCCCCTTCATCGGCCCCGGGGACGCGGCCAAGGTCGCCAACGGCGGCCGCTACCCGACCGCCGCGCCCCCGCGCTCCTAGGAGTACTTGGCCGGGTCGATGCGGCAGTATTTGAAGTTGAAGGGCACGACCAGGTTGTTGGTCTGGGTCGCGTTGTGGGAGAGCTTGACGACGAGCGAGGTGGCGGCGGTTTTCTTGCCCGCCTTGAACTTGGCGGCGATCGTCCGCATCAGAGTGATCTGGCCCTTGATGCCGTTGACCCACTTGGTCAGCTTCACCGAATCTGAAGGCGGCTGCTCGACCACAGCGAGCTGCTTCTGGGCCCGCTCCAGCGCGGCGGCCGCCTTCGTGAAGTTCTCACCGGCCTGCTTCAGCTTGTTTTTCTTGACCAGGCCGCGGACGACCTTCAGGTACTTGTCGGAGGCCTGGGCGTTGGTCTTGCAGATCGGTTCGACCTGGGCCTTGTATTCGTCTTTGCTGATTTCGGCGAAGGCGGGGGCGGCGAGCAGCAGGGCTGCGGCGGTGGTGGCGGTAAGCGCGAGTCGGTGCATCGGGAGTCTCCTATTGGGTTTGCGCGGTGAACGAAAGTGACCCGAAGAGCTCGCCGGGCACGAAAGCCGGAGCGCCTTCGGCGAAGGCCTGGTTGAAGAGCGCCGCGGTGGCGCCGTCGAGAGCGAGCGCGGCTCCCTGGAGGCCGACCTGACGGGCCGCCGGGTCGGAGCCTACGTTTGCCCTGGAGAAGCCCACCGCGGGGAGCGGTCCCTGCTCGCCCGGTAGCGGCGGTGAGGGTAGGGAGCTGACCTCGATCAGGAGGTTTTGCGACGTCAATTCGACCCAGGGGTCACGCCAGAAGACCTGGCCGCCCCCGAGGCGGAGGAATTCGAGTGCGCCGACGGTTCGCACGGTGCCGCTCGAGGCGTCCGGGGCGATCGCCCCCTCGGTACCGATCGGGATCGTGAAGCCGGCCGGGGTCCGTTCTGTCGGGAAAATCGGGTTGAGCGAGACGAAGTAGCCGTCGAGCTTGGCCGCCATCGCCGGGTCGACGGCGATCGTTACTTTCCCGCTCGGCAAGACCGCCGCAGTGCGGGGCTGGGTCGAGGCCTTGACCGCCCCGACGAGCTGGCCGGAGCGGAACACCTCGAGGTCGAGGCGCTTGTTGAGCCGGGTCGCGACCTTCGCGGTGAGCTTCAGACGAGTGGCGGTGAGGCCGTTGCCGAATCCTTCCCGCTTGAGGCTGACCTTCCCGGCCTTGACGATCTTCAACTGGCCGCCACCGAGCTTGGCGAACAGCGGCGTCGGTTTGGTCTTCAGGCTCAATTGGGTGAACGGGACCCGCTTGGCCCCCGCCGCGAGGACCATCTCGCCCCCGAGTTCGATGTCGGCTTTGGCGATGGTCGGGTCGGCGATGCCGCCGACGACGGGGAAGGTGACGACCCGACCCTTGGGCTTCGCCCCCTCTCGCCCCTGAACCTTGACGCCGTTCTTCTTCAAGAGGCGCGAGAAGGAAGGGTCCAGGGTCAGCTTCGCCGAGCCGCCGGCGATCGGGTCGTAGGAGGCCGTTGCGGCTTGGGCGCCGGCCAAGGCGAGGAGAGCGAGAGCGACGAGCGTTCCAGCTTTGGCGCTCACTCGCCCTTCACCCCGCAGCTCTTGTTGACGCCGAGCCTCAGCTTCTTACCGCCGAAGGTGAAGTCGGCCTGGGCGAGCTCGAAGACCGAGGAACGGGTGCCCTTCGGTGCCGGGCAGTTGGCGTTGAAGAAGCTCTTCGCCTCCCCCCTGAAGCGGTATTTGCGGCGGAGCGTGAGCTTGATGCGGTCGACGAAGCCCCAGGTGCCGAGCGCCTGCGGAAGCGAGGCGGAGAGGCGGGTGCCGTAAGTCCCACCACCGCGGATCCGGTTGATGACGAAGGGGATCACGAACGACGTCGCAAAGGGGTTTGCGGTGTAGATGTGAGCGAGAACCGCCGGCCGCCCCTTGACCCGGCCGTTGAAGACAAGTAGCCGGCCGTGCGTTGGATATGGATCCTGTCCGCTGAGGACGATGTGAGCCCAGAATTGGCCCGAGCCGATCACTGCCGGCCCACATGCTTCGACCGCACGTTCGGTCGAGGACGGCTGGATCTGGGAGATGTCACAGACAGGCAGGCCCTCACTGCGCAAGCTGCCGTGACGGTTGATCCTGATCGTGAGCCCGCGGAGCTGTGGGGGAACGCCTTTGTCGACGGTGTCGACGTGACCCGAGAGGAACACGGCGATAGGCGCCTGCTCATGGCGCGGCAATATGTGGGGCTGCACCTGGCTGAGCAACGTCAGCCGCAGATTGCCAGTCTGCAGGACCGTCGCGTTCGATATCGACGCCCCAACGGCGAGCGCCAAGAGGGCGCTCGCCAGGAGAAGGCGCGGGAACTTGGCTCGACCCACCCTCAGCGAGCCGCTCGCTTGCGCTTCTTGCCCTTGCAGTTCGACTTCACGACCGGCTTGAAGTCGCGGATCTTGCCGTTTTGGCCGTCGAACTGGGCATTGCCGCGCAGCTTGTGCTTGCAGAGGTCGAGGGAGTTCTTGAGTAGTCCCTTCTTGCCGCCCTGCATTTCCAAGACGAACTTGGAGACGGGGGCGTCGGGGACGACTTCGAAGGTGTTTCGAACCCCGCCGCCTTTGGCGGAGTCGATGTGACCCTCGAGGTCGATCTCGATCTTGTCCGAGTGAAGGGCGGCGACGATGTCCGGCAGGTTCTGGTCTGGATTGGAGCGCAGGTAGACCGGGCCTTCGAGCGGCGTGTCGAGCAACGGCGTCTCTGCCCTGGCGAACCCGTAGATCGAACCGGGAGGACAGCTATCGGCCGCGTATTGGACCCGGGTGCAGACGTCGTCGATATGGGCGTTATCGATAAACATCGATTTCGGCAGCGTCACCCGGGCACCGGCGACGTTGGCTTCGCCCGGCTTCATCCTCAGCACCGCCCGGAACTTCGGGTTGCCGGCCCGTTTCTTTTGCCCGAGCAGGCTGAGAGCCAGCTTCGGCTTGAACGGCAGGCTCGCGCAGTTGGCGGCCTGGAAGGGGCTGGTGATCGTCAGGGGGTTGTCGTCTGCCGTGCTGGTGAAGTCGCGCCCGGAACCCAGCAAGGTCGAAGCTGTCGAGGTGCGGTCGCAGCTGGTCGGGTTCAGGGTGAAATCCGGCCTGTCCACATAGACCCGGATATCGCGGGCGTGGACCGGGATTCCGTCGATGATGTGGGGGATCGGGTCTGAGCCGGTGGCGTCGATGAAGACTTCCGCGGTCTCGTTGTCGATCTTCAGGGCCTCGCGGATGACGACGGTGCCGATGTCGAAGGGGCCGACTTTGGCCGAGGTGATCGCGGCGATGGATAGGGCCGAGCCGTTGTATGGGCCGGCCAGATAGACCTTGCCGGGGACATAAGTCTGGACCGAACCGACACCAGAGCCGACCAACGTGCGGCCGACCAGAGAAGCAGCCGGACACGAGGGAGCCGCGAGCTCGGCTGCGCCCGTCTTCAACTTCGCGGCCTCGATCACGGAGTCAGGACAGAAGGGAACGCCGGCCAGCTTGCCGGTAACTCCGGGTGGGAGCTTGATCGAGAAGTTCGTGAACTCCTGTTCACCATCGTTCCTAGTCAGGCGCAAGTTGAAGGGCGAGAATGTACCGGCGCTGTTGTTGATCGTTCCAGCGTTGAGATGCGGGTTGAACGGGGGCAACCCACCGGCCGGGCAGGGGCCGCCGCCGACGCCACGAGTGACCTGGAAAGTCGATTTCGCGTGGACAATCTCATCTGGCGTCGGGTTGTCGGTGTCGGCAACCGACCAAGGCACGAAGTCGGCCGAAGTCGTATAGCTGCCGCATGCCTGAGGGCTGACGAGCGGCGCGCGTCCCCCTTCCCGGAATTTCAGCTTGAAGCTCGAGAACGGGAGCTGGGGCAGATCATCGAAGGTGGTGACGAGCTGGCCGCTAACCGGGTCCGGCTCGACCTTGCCCGGCAGCTTGAGGATGATCCCGCGCTGCTGATTCTTAATCACCATGTAGAGGCTGAGCAGGGTGTCGAATGGATTCTCCGCTCCCGGAGCCGAGGTCGCTTGATCATCGGGCGTAGCGATATAGATGTCGCCGAGAAGATCCTCTTCGAGAAGCGGCGAGTCGACTACAACTCCGCCAAGTCGAGACCCATTCGGACACCCAGTTCCAGGGGCCGAGTCAAGCTGTTCGCGGGCGAGATCGGCGGGAGTGCACGAGGTGAGCCCCTCGCCGGCGGACGGGTTGAGCGTAACCCCCTCTGGCAGAGTGACCGTCACTCGCTTGGCGCTGCCCTCAGTGATGCCCTCGGGGTTGAAAAGGCCGTCGGTCGGAAGCCTGAGCTCGAACGTCAAACCGGTCGGGCTGCTTGCCGAGTCGGTGCTCTGTTCAACGCCTATTTGCGGGTCATAGGGCACGAGCTCGCAACCGGTCGTACCCTGGACTGGCCCCCATTGCTGAGGAGGAAGCGGCGCCCCGGGCGGATCGTGGCTGATGAACGAAGCATGGTCTGGGGCCGCCGTCGGATCCCATGCTGTCGCAGTGATTCGGGTTTCGATGCCCTCACCCGGGGATGTGCAGTTGGTCGGGTTGGTGATGAAGGCCTGCTTCGGGTCCTGCGCCAACGCGCAACCGGCTTCTCCTCTACAACCCGGACCTTCCCTTTCCACGTCATGCGAAGAATCTCCCGGAACGCCCCAGAAGGTGAAATCGGCGCCGAGGATATTCGCCGCCTGGGTGGTGTTCGGGGCCAGAACGTTGATCCCGTAGTCGTCAGGTCGTACCTCAGCAGTCAAGAGAACGGGGACACCTGGGTTGATGCCGAAAGTGGCCGGGGTCCCCGGCAGCGGCTTCATGTTGTAGACCGGAGAGTCGAAGATGCCGGTGGGTAGCTTGACGTCGACCACACCAATCTGGCTATCGGCCGGACATTTCAGTCCCCCATTGCCGAACTCGTCTTCCTTGATGTAGTCGAAAGATGGGCACTGCTCAAAGGCAGTCGGGTTCCCGATTAAGCCCGGTGGCAGTTCCACCTCGACATCACGGGCCCCGCCGCCATCAACAAGTGGCGTCCCAACCGGGGAGGCCACAGTCTTGAACTCGAACGTCGTCGAGGCCGAGTACGGATGGCCACCGGCCTGAGTAAAGCTGTCGCCGTTCTCGTCAAAGACTCCTCCGTCAAAGCTTCCGGGCTTAAATCCGAATTCGGTGGTTGCGCTTGCGTTGACCGAGAGGGTGCGGCTGACGGTCGGCGCCCCACCGCCTGAGATCACCACTCCGATATCGAGCGGCCCAGATGCCGCGGGGGAGACGTCGAATGCAAAGGTCAGTTCCTCAAACGCGTTCTGGCCGGGACCAAGGGGCCCGAAGAGGGTGATCGGGTCGCAGTGAAGGACACTCAATCCCGCCGGGTCTTGACAAGTCATCGTGAATGGCGGGCCCGCTCCGAAGGAGCCTTGAACCGATACACCAGTGAGGCCAGTCGGCAAAGTGACGTCGAGGACCCCTGTCCCGTCCGTCGCTGCATCGCCTGAGTTGCCGAAGCCGATCATGATCGAGCTCGGCGAACCCGGAACGATTCGGTCGGCAGCGGTCGTTCTGAGGTCCCACACCGGACCGGCAGCAAAGGCTGGTGCGACGACGAGCAACCCCAGCATCCCGCTTAATCCTGCGATCAAGAGAAGCCTTCTCATTTCTTGTGCCCTCCCTGCCGGCGGTTCGATCGTTTCTTGACGCACTTCCCCTGCTTACGGACCTTGCCCTTGCGACATTTCTTGCGCGCCGCCCGCTGGGCATTTGGTGATGGGTCGGCCGGACCAGAGTGCGAAGCGCTGCCGGGTGTCGGATCGTTGGGAATGTTCGGCGGCGCCAAGCAGGAGTCGCCCTCGCACGCCGGCGCAGGAATCGAGCGTGGGAAACCCCCACCGACGCGAACGTCGTAGACGTCGTAGACACCGTCTTTGTCGCCCTCGCCGAGATTCTCAGTCGTAGCTATGAAGACGTCGTCACCGCTGGCGCTGAGTTCGGCCAGGTAAGAGGGTCGGCCGGATCGGCCGGTCGAGAGGAGGGCGACCCGCCCATCTCTCCACCGGTACACGTCGGTCAGTCCGTTGGTATCGGTGGTGACCAATGCTTCGTCACTCTCGAACACGATCTGCTTGGCGTCGTCTGAGAGCAGGCGGGTGAGCCAGGCCGGATGATAGGACCCCCCTCGCCGCACGCCCCACAGAGTTGTGCCGGCTGAAGAGCCCTGGACCCGTCGATTGCACGAGACACAGGCGAGCGAGCCACTGCCGTCCCCCGCTTCGACATCGTAGAGATAGATCTGCCTGGTGCCGTTCGTGTCGTATCCCGTCAGCTGCTCCGTCGAGGCGATGACCAGCTTGGAAAGGTCAGATGACACGCGACTGTCCCTACCGAAGCAACTCCCGAGCTTCCACTCGGTCCAGATCGTTTCGTCTCCGTTTCCGCAAGGGGAGTTGGCGCCCAAGGTCGCCACGAGCTTGGTACCAACTCCCTCTTCCCAAAAATATAGATTTGGACGGCCTCTGACCGCACCAGGCGCAAGCGCTCCCTGAGCAGCGAAATAGAGCCTCGTTCCGGCATCATTGACAGCAATAACGCCGAGAACGCTGGCGCCACGGGGATCGGCTGTGGTGATGTCTTCGAGATCGCCACTGGCGACGTCGTAGCGATAGAGAATTTCTCTGCTGAGCCCGTCGTCGAGTCTTTCGGGAAGGGGCCCATCAGTGAGCTTCTCCTCGCTTGTGAAGAATGCAATGTCCCCGTCCGCGCTGGCGCCCTGGAATATTTTCATCTTGCTGCCATCTGGATCTGGCACTGTCCTTTGCGTTCCCGCAATCTCGGTGACTACGCCCCCATCTCGGAGAAAGACCGAGATGCAATTCGGAGCGCCGCCACACGCTGTCGGAAGGAGGGAGAAGAACAACTTGGAAGCGTCGCGCGAAATGAAGTTCGGCGCTACGTTGAAGTAGAAGATCTTGCCTGCCCCGGCTGTGCCTCCGACGTGATCACCGCCAGCCGGAATGTAGCCCCCGCCCGCAAACGGCTCTTCGGTTTCCGGGCCAGCGCCGTCCGGATCCGGGGTTCGCGCAAGATACGTCAAATCCCCTTGGTGATATTCATACAGATTGTCAGGGTAGGTCGCGAACTCGCTTGGGGAATCCGCTGTCAGCCGCATCGGAGAGCCAAAGATGAAATGTGTAAATGACTTGTCCGCTGCAATGAACTGTGGTATCTCCGTGCTTAGGGCCCCGGTCGGCTCAAGCGGAACCCCTGGGGTTGACATCAACTCGTAAGTGTGGTTGTCGAAGTCGGCGAGATAGAGGTTGAACCTTGCGGCAGGATCGCCAGGATTCAGCGCGCCGTATCCCAAAAGCACGCCTTTGGTCAGCTCTTCATCGAATTCAAAGAAAGGCACGTCCATGCCGACACGCTCACCCAGTTCAAAGGGTGGCTGAACGCTTTCCGTCGCCCAGCCCGTCGCGCTCCGGACGCTGCGGTAGCGGCTGACCAAAGGTGCGCTCTCAGCCCCGGCAAAGGGCAGGTAGGTTAGATAACTGACGGCATTCCCAGACGCAGCTGCACGACTCTCGTTAACCCCTCCAGCAGAACTTCCGGCGATTGCTTCCGAGCCTTCCTTCTCGACAGGGCTGACCATCTCGTAGGCACGGCAATCGGGGAGGCGTGTCGAGTCGTTTTCGACCCGAAGCTCCTCGTTTCCGCAGGCTTGCGGTGCCGGCACAGGCTCGAGAGTCGTGAAAGCGTGATCCTCGCCTATTGTGCTGACCGACGTTTCGGTGTTTTCGGCGACGACTCTGAAGTGGTACTCGGTTCCAGGAGTTAGGCCGGAGATTGGAGCGGTGACGATCTCGAAATCGTTGCTGGCCGGGACGACAAGCTCTGCGGTCGTGTCATCGCCGTAGCTGGTATCCGGGCCCCATTCAAACCGGTAGGTCGTATTCCCTTTCCGCGGATTGACTTTGGCGGCCAGAACGGCAGAGTTCGTCTCCAGCGGTCCCGCATACAACGCCTGAACGATCGGCGGCGCAGGGTCGGTTTTGAACTGCTCGGGGCCCGCAATGGACGGGTCCCCTGCGTTTTTCGCCACCAACCTAACGTCGTAGCTCGTATTGGGATCGAGATCGGTGGCGTCTACTTTTACTTCATGAGGGTCAGAGTCGGCCGGGAGCGTATAGGCGGTGCCGTTTTCGTTATGGAGGTTTTCCACACTCGGACACGCTGGCGTGCACTCGAAGTGCCATGTGACTTCGAAGCCTGGGTCGATGATCGAAGCTTCGGGGTCGATCGTGCCGCTGAAATGAGCGGTGGTGGCGGTAAAAGATGTGATCGGATCGATGGACACTGCCGGTGGGCTGACCGCGAGGGTCGTGAAGGTGGGATTCGGGTCCGAGGAGCGGGCTTCAGTAGTGAAATCTTCGCCGAGGGCGCACAGTCGAACCGCGTATTCACGGCCAGCGTTCAGGCCGCTGAGTTCTCTTTCGACGGTGACATCACCGGAACCGGCGGGGAAGTAGTTCTCGAAGCCGAAGCAGCCGGGCCAGTCTTCGGAAGGGAGCTCAGCGACTTCGAAGGTCGTGTAGTAGCCCTGTTCGTCGCCGGGGTTGAAGTCGGCTTTGACCGTGGCGGTCGTGTATGAGATGGATTCGACGCTCGGCGTTCCGACGGTGGGACCGACGGCGGAAGCGATACCTGCAAAGAGCAGCGAGATCGCCCAGGCGCAGATCGCGGCGATCGGGAACCTCAGAGACTTCCTCACAGCTCACTCCCCCACTCGAATTCCGGAACCCAGTCCCGGGCCGCCTCCCTGGCGAACCCGGCGAATTAGAGCAGGACGTTTCCAAATGTCAAGGGCAGTGCCTGCATCTAGAGCCGGTCAGTAGCAGGTCGTTTCATCGAAGCGGCAGCTGGGTGCCTGAGAGCCCGTTCCGGGCCCAGGCGCCCCAGGCGCTAAGAAAAAGCGTTCGTACCGCTTCTAGCGGCGCTTCGAACTGCTCTTCGCGATCTTCGCCGCCTTCTCGTGTCCGAGCAACGGGCCGAGGAAGAGCTCGACGAGATCGGGCAGGAGCTTCGGCAGCTTCTCGCCCTTGCCGGCTTCGACTTCGCGGGCGATCAGGCTCATCATGCCGCTGATCATCGACTGCTGGACGACGGCGCTTGGCGTCTTCACCTTGGCCGGCTTGCCCTCGATCAGCTCGGCACTCGCTTCCTCGAGCGCCAGCTGGTAGCGCTCGATCAGCTTACCCCCGGCCCGCTGCGGGGCAATGACGATGAAACGGGCGAGGTCGGGGTTGGCGGCGAAGAATTCGAGGGTGCCGGCGATGCGGGCGCGCACCTTCTCCCCCCAGTCCTCCTTATCGGCCGCGACTGCGCGCGAGGCTGCGCGCAGGTGGTCGATGATCAGCTCATAGGTCGCGAAGTAGGCCTCTTCCTTCGACTTGAAGTAGGCGTAGAAGGTCCGCCGCGATACCCCCGCCGCCTCGGAGATGTCGGAGATCGTCATCTGGTGGTAGCCCTTCTCGGCGACCGAGGCGATCACGCCCGCGGCGATCCGATCCTGCTGGTTCTTGGTGACGAACTCGCGCGAGAGCCCGTGGCGCCCGGGGGGCAGGCGCGGCAGCCGCGGCGAAGCGGTCCCGTCCTCCCCTTGGTCGGACTTGCTCACAACCTGACGTTATCGGTACGTGGGATTCTCATGCGCGCTCCTCGTGGGTTTCTGGACGAGGCTGTATAGCCCTTCAGCGCGAGGGCACCGTTGCATCGGGCGGAGGCGGAATCGAGAGCTCCTCCCTCGCCGCCTCCTGGCCGAGATAGGGACGTACCGCGATGTACATCATTTCGGGTACGAAATCCTCAGCCGAGCGGGCACCACCGCCTTCTTCGCCGAGCCTGCGGACCAGGGTCTCGTAGATCGAGCCGAGGGTGCTCTCGGCGACGCCGCGGCCGATCGCCTCGGGATTCTCCGTCTCCTGGCGGCCGGCATCGATCAGGTCGACGATCCGCTGGAAGGAACGATCGCGGTAGGCGGCAACCTGCTCCGAGGCACCAAGCGCCGGGATCACCCCGAAGCGGACCTCGCGGTCGTAGTCGCGCAGGTAGCGGGCGGCGGCGTAGGCGCTGGCCCGCAACCCGTCGCGCCAGCTCGCCTGCGCTTCGAAGGCGCCGAAGACTAGGCGGTCGAAGACCGCGTAGTTGCGCTTGTAGGTCTGCTCATAGCAGTCGGCCACCCCGCTGAAATGGCGATCGAAGGCGGCGCGGTCGAGCCCGGCGCGGGCGGCGATCGCCGCCTCGTCGGTCGCCTCGTATCCGCGTCCGATCACCTCATCCATCAGGGCGTCCATCAGCTGCTCGCGCTCGGAGGCGCCCGAGTCAGACATCGCTCAGGGCTCCCGCGCAGGCCGGCCGATCGAGAGCTCCTCGAGCGCCGAGTCGTGGCCGACGTAGGGGCGAACGGCGAGGTAGAGCAGCTCGGGCACCAGTTCCTCGGCCTGCGCCGGGGCGGAGCGGCTGAGGTTCTTCATCAGCGTTTCGGCGATCGCGCCGAGCGCGCCCTCGGCTACCGAGCGCGAGACCGAGTCGGGATCATCGAGTTCGAGGCGCCCGTCGTCGATCATCTGCACGCAGCGCTTCAGGGTCGCTTCGCGACGCGGCTGGGCGGCCTCGCCGACGGCGAGCATCTCGATCGTCCCGTAGCGGACCTCGCGCGGGTGATCGGCCATCCAATTTGCCGCCGCCCAGGCAGCGGCGCGCAGCCGCTGGCGCCAGGTCCCCTCGCCTTCGTAGGCGCCGAAGGTGGCGCGGTTGAAGTCGGCGGTGAACTCGTCGTAGAACTGCAAGAAGCAGTCCTCCTTGCCGGCGAAGAGGCGGTCGAAGCCGGCACGCTGGACGCCCGCCTCGGCAGCGATGTCATCCTCGCTGGTGGCGGCGTAGCCGCGAGCGCTGACCAGCTCGAGGATCGCTGCGCCGATTTGCCGGCGCTGCTCGAGGCTCGAGGGCGCGGACGCCACTCAGCCGCCCCGTAGTTCGTGGAGTACTACTTGGCGAGCTTGGCGGCGACTTTGGAGCCGACGAAGGGCTCGATCACGATCTCGATCGCCTCGGGCAGCCGCTCTGAGGCCGAGCCGAGCTCGCCGACCACGATCCGCTGCTGCAAGAACCAGGCGAGGCCGCCGGCGATCGCCTCCTCGAGGCGCTGCGGCAGCTCCTTCGCATAGGGGCTCTCCTTGCGACCGGCGGCGAGCAGGGGGATCACCGATTCGAGCGTCCCCTCGTAGGCGGCGAGCGCCTTCGGCCCCGCGGTCTGGACCTCGACCAGGGCGAGGCGAGCGCGAAGCGGCTCGGCCTCGAGGACCTCGAGCAGCGCCCTCAGGGCCTCGCGGGCCTTCAAGGCCCAGTCGCCCTCGGCGGGAATCGCGGCCTCGATCTGGACTCGGGTCTCCGTCACCACCCGCTCGTAGCAGGCGATGAAGCAGGCCTCTTTGCCCCCGAACAGCGCGTAGAAGTTGCCGACGCCGATCTTCGCGGCGTCGACCAGGTGATCGATCGTGGTGCCCGGGTAGCCGCGCTTGGCGAAGACCTCGATCGCGGCGTTCAGCACCCGCTCGCGCTGGTGGGCTTCCATCACCTCTTTGGGCAGCTTTTGCTTGCCCGCAGGGGTCGGCATCAACGAGTCGGGCAGCGAAGCCACCGCTGGAGCATACCCGAGCAATGAGCGGTACGGCTGCGAATCGGAATATCGCGTTTCCAATTGCTAGTGCGGTAGTTTGTCGCCGATGACGGGCGGGGGCCCAACCAACGGCAGTGGTGCGCGCTCGGCTCGTAGCGAGCTCGCTCGCTTGCGCGAGTCGGGCGAGCATCGCGACCGCGAGGCCCAAGAGCGGATCGAGGCGGCGATGCTCGAGCTTTGCGCCGAGCGCGGCTACCGCGACCTCGCGGTCGGCGCGGTGATCGAGCGAAGCGGCTACCACCGGGCCGGCTTCTATCGCCATTTCGCCAACAAGGCCGAGTGCTTCGAGTCCGCCTGGGCGGCCGAGGCCGTGCGTTGGTGGGACCAGCTGGCCGCCGCCGCGGAGGCCGAGCCCGACTGGCGGCGCAGCTTCTGCGCGGCCCTCAACGGCGCCGCCGCGCTGATCGAGAAGCGCCCGGGCCCGGCGCGAAGCTTGCTGGTCGAGGTGAATGTCGCCGGCGGCGAGGCGCTCGCGCACCGCGACAGGCTCCACGACCAAGTCGCCGCTGCGATCGACTGCGCGCGTCAGGATTCCCACTCGAGCCATGATCCACCCCCGATAACTGCTCGGTTCATGGTAGGGCTACTGGAGTCCGCCGCGGTTAAGGCGCTCACCGACGGCGAGCCGGAGCGCTTTCGAGAAGAGCTTCCCGAGTTGGCTGGGATCGTCGTCGGGGCCTACTACGACCAGGCCCTGGCGGCCGAGGAGATATCGGCGCGGGGCTAGGCTTGGGCCTTGGACCCCTCCCCTGCATGGGTGCGCGCCGGGTCCGGTTCGGCTCAGGTGGCAGGCAGCCCGAGGGCGCCGCGGTTCGGCCGCCGAGGGTCGGCGCTCAGCGCACCAGCGGGTAGGCGCAGAGATAGCGGTAGCGTGAAGTCACTTCGCCGCTGAGGAGGTCACCGTTTGGGACCGGCCGCGCGCCGGCGGCGCCGAGGATGATCGTCATCGCTTTGCTGCCCGCGGTGAAGTAGGAGTCGGTGAACAGCGCCGCGGATCCGTGCCAGTCGCCGAGGTCGAGCGCCCGCCTCGCACCGATCAGCTGCGCCACGCTCGGCAAGTTGCCGCCCTCCGCAGCACAGCGATCGGCCGCCGCCAGCACCCCGCGGACCGGCCCCGAGGGCGAGGTGTCAAAGCAGAGGCCGCCGACCAGCTCGGTGGCGGGAGGGCAAGCGGCGGCGTGGCCGGCGAGGGTCCCGGCGTTCTTCGCCGCTCTCGCCTGCGCGGCGCTTGGAACCGTGCCGAGCTCCTCGGTCGCGATGTCTCGCGCCGAGATCGACCTGGCGGCGACATCGGCGCCCTCGATCGCTGCATCGGCGAGCTTCTCGCGGGACACCGCCCCCCGCTCGAGGGCGGCGCTGTCGACCGTATCGGCGCCGAACTCGGCATAGGCCGACCCGCCGAGTGCCGCGATCAGGGCGACGATCGCCACGACCAGGGCCGGCTGCGGCGCTCGAATTCGGTGTTTCATCCTGCCCTCCGTCCTCTCTTCGCCGCCCGCCTTGGGATGCCGCCCTGAATCCCGGCAGCGCAAAGGCCCCGAGGGCCAGTGGGATCCGACTCGCGGGTTGCCTTTGCGCAAAGAGCGTCGCGGGATAACGACGCCTCCACATGCCCCGGCGGCCAGGGTAAACCGCCTTATTTGGGGCCTGCCGACACCGGCCGAGGACAGGGCGAGAGATGCTTTCCCCAGACCCCGGTGATCGGTGACTGCGCCAGTTTAGAGCAGATCGTTTTCAAATACAACCTGGGACGTATACCGCGATGTTTACAGGGCGAACGCCCGACACCACGGCCGCTGAGCCCTGCGCTGGCCGCCTTTTGGCGACGACCACGCGGCGCGGCGCGCCCTTGCGCAGGGCGCCAGGCCCGGGCGGTCGCCTCCGCCCCGCCCGGGCCGTGTCGCCTCGCTCCGATCGCGGCCGGCGCCGCTCGATCGGTCCGGGCGCAACTGGTGGTGCCCGGGTCCCTGGTCGCAGGGTCAGGAGGCGAGCATAGAGGAGACTGTTCCCAAAGCAAGACGCAGGCGTCTGAGAGCGGCCTACGCCGGTGGCGGGATCTCGAGCTCTTGCTTGGCGATCTCGTGGCCGAGGTAAGGGCGCACCGCGACGTACATCAACTCGGGAACGAAGGCGACCGGATCGGCGTCTGCGGACTTGCCCAACTCGCGGCTCATGATGGTGAAGATCGATCCGATCACCGATTCGGCGACGCCCCGGTCGACCGAGTCGGGGTCATCGAGCTCACCGCGGCCGGCATCGATCATGTCGACCTGCATCTTCAAGATCTCGTCGCGCCGCGCCTGGGTCAGGTCGCCGGCGGTCCCCATCGCCACCGCCGCCAGCATGATGAAGCGGTTGTTCTCGCGGATGAAGAGTGCCGAGGCATAGGCGGCGCCCCGCAGCGAGTCGCGCCACCCGTTCCCGGCCTCATAAGCGGCGAAGACCGTGTCGTTATAGCGCGAGGCGCCGTCATTGAAAGTCTGCAGCAGGCAGTCCTCGAGATCGGTGAAGTTGGCGTGGAAGGAGTCGGCGGCGACCCCGGCCCGTTCGGCCAGCATCGGCACGCTCACCGCCGCGAAGCCGACCTCTGCGTTGAGGTCGATCAAGGCCGCCATCAGGCGGGTGCGCTCCTCGCTCACCGCCGGCCCCTGATTAGCCCGGCGCTCCTGTGCCTTTGCACGCCAATCTGCTGCGCTAACACGCTTCCGACCTCCCGCGGTCATACCTGTTCCCAAAGCACGATATCCCGGTTTCCCGCTCGTTCAACCGGGGACCGAAACTGACGAGGACGTACTGAACCGCGACGCCGCAGTACCGCATTGGAGCGGGCATGTGCAGAAATTTGGCGCCGCGCTGACCCTGTGTTAGTCCTGAGCCGAGTGCTCCTCGATGCCTACATCCGCGTCTCCCAGGTGGCGGGCCGCGGCGGCGAGCGCTTCATCTCGCCCAAGGTCCAGCGCGAGCAGATCGAGGCCTGGGCCGCCGCCCATGGATCGGCGATCGGCGAGATCTTCGAAGAGCTCGACGAGAGCGGCGGGCGCGCCGACCGCCCGCTCCTGTTGCGGGCGCTGGAGCGGGTCGACTCACGCCTCTCCGAAGGCGTGATCGTCGCCAAACTCGACCGCTTCGGCCGCTCGGTCATCGACGGCCTCGCCGCGATCGCCCGGATCGAGAAGGCCGGCGGCACCTTCGTCAGCGTCCAGGACGGGCTCGACCTCTCGACTCCGACCGGCAAGCTGGTCTTGCGGATCATGTTCTCGATGGGCGAGTGGGAGCTCGACCGGATCCGCTCCAACTGGGAATCGGCCCGCTCACAGGCGATCGCCCGCGGCGTCTACACGAGCGGCTACCCGCCCTTCGGCTACAGCCGCGGCGCCGACGGGCGCCTGCGGCCCGATCCGCAGGCGGCGCCGGTCGTCGCCGAGGCATTCGAGCTTCGGGCCGCCGGCGCCACCTTGAAGGAGGTCGCCGAGCACCTGAACCGCGCCGGGATCCCCAAACAGCTCTCGCAGCGACCCTGGGACGGGTCCGAGGCCTGGCGGCTCTTGAGCCGTCGCGCCTACGTCGGCGAGGCCCGTTGCGGGCGCTTCGTCAACTCCCACGCCCACGATGCGATCGTCGCTCCGGAGCTCTGGCAGCTGGCGCAGCTAAAGCAGCGAAAGACGCAGCCGATCGAGGGCCTCTTGGTCGGCCTGATTCGCTGCCGCGCCTGCGGCGGCCTGATGCCCGCGACCTTGCCGAAGGGACGCCGCTCCTATCGCTCGATCTACCGCTGCATCGGCTCGCCGCTCGGCCGCTGCCCCCGCCCGGCCTCGGCGCGGGCCGATGAGATCGAGCCCCTGGTCGAAGAGCAGGTGCTGCGATTGGCGAGAAGCCGCCGGCGCCGGCCCGCGAAGGCGCTCGAGGAGCGCCGCCGCGCGGTGCTCGAGGCGGAGGCGAGCCTCACCTCCTACCGCGACAACCCGCGGCTGCAGCGCACCCTCGGGATGAGCGGCTTCGAGGCCGGTGTCGCCGCCCGCCAGCGCGATCTGGAGGGCGCCTTGCTCTCGCTCGCCCGCGAGAAGCGAGCGATCCGCGAGCCGGCGGTAGAGCTCGCCGATCTCGAGCGCCGCTGGAGCGGGCTCGACTTCGAGGGGCGCCGGGCCGTGATCGGCGAGCTGGTCGATTGCGTCGCGGTCGAACGCGGCGAGGAGTCGGTCCGCGAGCGGGCCTGGCTCTGCCGGCGCGGTCGCGGTCCGCTCGCCACCAATACCCGCGCCGAGGACCGCCCGATCGACGTCGCCGGCTTGCGGGCGAGGAGGCTGCAAGCGCCGAGGATCTGGCCCGAGGGCGAGATCGAGGCACGGCTGCGGGAGTTCACGGCCGGGCGGAGCGACTGGCCCCGGTATGAGGAGTTCGCCCGCGCCGGTCGCGGCCGCTTGCACCTGCAGGCGATGGCTTGGGGCGGCCCCCACTACTGGGCCGCGCGCCTCGACCTCGAGCTCGACCCTCGCTTCCTGCCCTGGACCGAGGAGCGGATCCGCGGCGCCCTGCGCCCGGTGCTCTCGGGCCGCGAGAGCTGGCCAAGCGAGGCCGAGTTCGAGCGGGCGGGATTGCTGCCGGCGCTCTGGGGCCTGCGCACCCACGGCGGCGTCGAATTCTGGGCGGCGGAGTTCGGGATCTCCTACCGCGCCCCCCAGCGGCGGCGCTGGTCGCTGGCCGTCGTTCGCTCCGAGCTCGAGCGCTTTCTCACCGGCCGCTACAGCTACCCCAGCCGCCGCGAGTTCGAAGCGGCCGGGGAGAGCGCCCTCTATGAAGCGATGCGCCGCTACGGCGGCTATCCGCACTGGGCCCGCGAGTTCGACCTCGAGCGACGCAAGCCCGGAAGCCGAACCGTCGCCCACCATCCGGTCTGACCCCTCAGCCGTCCCAGAGCCTGTAGCCGACGCCGTGGGCGTTGAGGACGTAGCCGGGGGCACCGGCCCGGCGCAGTTTCACCCGCAGGCGACTGGCGTGGGAGTCGAGGGTCCTGGTGATGATCCCCTCACAGCCCCAAACCTCGCGCAGGAGCTCCTTTTTCTCGAAGACCCTGGAAGGGTCGCCGGCCAGCATCGCCAGCAGCCGGTACTCCATGTTGCTGAGCTTGACGCAGCGATCGCCGACCCAGACCTCGCGACGCTCGAGGTCGACCAGCAGAGCGCCGATCCGAAGTGGCGAGCGCTCGGCCTGGGCTCCGCCCGTGATCGCGCCGCCGTCGAGATCGCCGCTGCAAGCCAGCCGCCACTCGCGCGCTCCTTCGGGGCGGATCGCCAGCTGCCAGTTGCCCGCCGTCGTCATCCGCACCTCGACCTCGCCCTGGGGGCAGTGGATCGCGGCGCGGGTCAAGCGGCCGGGATCGGTCGGACTTTGCTGCAGCATCCTGAACCTCCTTCTGGGGCTCGCCCCCAGCGGGCGAGCGATCCCCGATCCCGAGCGCGGCGGCGCCGCGCCAAACTGGGAGGGGTCGCGAGCCGAGGGGGCGAGTCAGGAGCGGGACGCCGCGAGTGCCGCGGAGCGGGCCTGGGCTTGGCCGAGAAAAGGCGCGAGCAGGATCTGGGTGAGTTCGGCGGCGCAGGTCCCAGCATCGTGGTCGTCATCCAGGCCGGCGAGCAGCAGCACCAGGGCACCCCCCAGCCCGAGCCGAGCCCCCGGCGAGGGCTGATCGGGCCCCGGTCGAGGCCCGGCGAGGATCGCATCGAGCCACCTGGCAATCGTCTCCGCCTGTCGAGTGGCGATCTCATCTCCGGCTTGCGGCGGGGCCGTCAGGCAGAGCGCGACCAGCTCCCGGTCTGCGGCGAAGACATCGACGATCGTCTTGACTCGAGCGGCCACCTGCTCGGGCCACGCCGCCGCTGCCGGTGAGCGGGCAAGGGAGGCTTCGATGCGCTCGACGGCGGTGGCGTAGGCGTCGGCGAAGCAGTCGCGCTCGGACTCGAAGTACTCATAGAAGACGCGGCGAGAGAGCCCGGCCTGATCGCTGATCTCAGTCACGGTCGTGCCGGGAAAACCGCGGCGGGCGAGGACCGGGGCGATCGCCGCGCGGAGCCGATCGCGGGTGTCGCTCGCCCCAGGATCGCTCGTTCCCTTTTGGCCGCGAGTCTTTGAGAGTGCGCTGGCGGCCATCCGGCGTAGGCTAGCGAGGATGCAGTTTCCATTAAACAGGCCGGCGGCCGAGCGCCCACCTACTCGCGGTTGTGGTGGGGCGCTCGGGCTGCGGCAGCTGCCGGCTCGGTGCAAGCGCTCGAGATCGCTCATCTCCCCCGACCAGGGTTCGGAGCGGCGAACTCTTCCCCGGTCGGCTCGGTTGCCGAGGCGGCGCGGGGCGGAGTGAGCTAGCCATGTACCTGCGCTTCGACGAGTCGGGCGACTTCGACTTCCGCAATTCCGAGCGCTTTGCCCTCGCCGTGGTCGCCGGCGTCGCGATCCCCGATCGCAGCTGGGCGGAGGTCGAGGCCTTCGTCGCCGCAAAGACGGCGGCCTGGGGAATGCCGAGGGAGATCAAGGGCAGCGCCCTCGACCAAGAACAGCAGGCCGAGGTGATCGAGTTCCTCGCCGCCGCCGGGATCGCCGCCGTTGCGGTGATCAGCGACTCGCGGATCTTCCCCGCCGAGGAGCAGAGCTGCTGGCGTCAGCGCCAGATGAAGCTCTTCGAAGCTGCCGTCGAGCGTTCCCGGCGCGTGCACGAGGACCAGGCGGTCCGGGAACGAGTCGAAGACATCGCCAGGTGGCTGCCAAACGAGCAGCGGCTCAAGCAACCGAACTTCCTCCAGTACTTCATCCTCACGCCGAGGTTGATCGCGCTCGGAGTCGCGGCGGCGCTCCGCGCCAACCGCGACCTGGCCTGGGACCAGGATCGCTGGACCTTCGAGATCGCTTTCGACCCCCGTGAGGGTGCCGATCCGGGCAAGGCCGGGAAGCTGCTTCGTGCCAGCATCGAGGCGATCTTCGTCTCTGATGAGCGCACCGCCCTGATGATGCCGGCGGAGTGGCCCGATGATCACCCGTTCAAAGTCAGGAACGCCGACTCTGAGACCGGGTGCCTCTCACCGCGACAGGTCTTCATCGCCGGGCTCGAGACTCGCGACTCGCACGAGGATCCGGGAATCCAACTCGCCGACGTCGTCGCCCATGTCATCTTCTCGGCACTGCGCCACGGAACCGAGGACGACCTCGCCCTCTGGCGCCGGCTCCGCCCGCTGATGTACGTGACCGAGGAACAGCTGCCCTTCTACGCTTGGCATGCCCCGCGGAAGCTGATCAGCGACGAGGAGGAAGCCCGGTATCGACAGCTGCTGGAAGGCTGAGCTCGGCAGGGCTCAGCGCTTGGCCTCACCCGGCGGCTTGCGCTCCGCCGGATCGGGGACCGGCTCCCCGTCCGCAGCGGGCGACTCCTGAGCGGCAGCCTCGATTGTGATCTCGATCGGCGGCGGCGGCGGGGGCTCGGGATCCTCGAGGCGGGGAACGATCGTGTTGGCCACCGCGACCAGGAGCGAGGCGAGGGCGATCAGGAGCATCCGGTCGCGATACCAAGCAGGTGGCTCAGCTGCATCCCGCAACGCATCGCGGGTCCGCTCACCCTCCTCGCGGGTCGCCTCGGTGTTCTCCCGAGTCGCCTCTTCCGCCTCCCGAACCGCGGTGATCAACTCTTCGAGGCCGCCTTGCTGCGGCGTCCTACCGCGCTCAGAACCGGGCGCCATCGCGTCGTAGGCCATCAGCTCGGGCGGTATCTCCGGGAGCAGTTGCTCGAAATCCGCTTCCTGCAGCCCGGCGGCCTCAAATGTCCTGCGCGCCTGCTCGACGAGAGTCCCGGCCATCTGGGCGTCGGCGATCTGGGCGTTCCAGCGCTGCCGCTGCTCGGCTGCTTCACGGAGGACGTCGGCGGCGAGCAGCTTTGCCGGCAGCGTGAGATCCGAGCGGATCATCGTCGCCGTCTGGCGAGCGAGGCTTTCGAGGTCGAGGGGCTCCAGGGCGCGGCGAAGATAGGCGGCCTGCTGGGCCTGGCGGCGGACGTGCTCGTCGGCAGTGGAGCGAGCCGCGGCTTTGCTTGCCTCGTCGATCAAGCGAGCCGTCGCCCGCTGGCGCTTCTCGGTCTCCCTGAGGACAGCCTGGGCGGGCGCCGAGCGAGCGAGCTCGCCGGCTTTTTCGATGTCAGCTCGATTCGCGGCGATGAACTCGAGTGCCGAGCGGATCGCCTGCTGGTCGAAGGAGTCCATCTTCACCATGGCGCCGATTGTCTCAGTTCGGATCGCGAACCAACAGCAGCGCCGAGCTACAAGCGCGCCCTGGGTGGCTATCGCATGGGCCCGCAGCTCCCCACCCCGACCGCCCGCCTACCTGCCCGTTGGTGGGCGGTCGGGCCGCACCTGCCCCGGCCCGGGGCATTGAAGAGTTCAACCGAGCCCCCCGCCTCACCCCACCAGAGGCTGCACGCCCCGAAGGGTCGCTCCCACCGCCGGGCAGAGATCACACCCTCCGAGGGCTGATCCGGCGCCAGGCGATTGAATAGCCGCGTGCCAGCACCGACGACCCGCCTCAGGTTCAGGCTCCGCAACTGGGCCTCGCACCCATGGCTGATCGGCGACCCCGAGACCTCGGGGCGACGGATCGCCCTGCGCGTCCGCGCCTTCACCCTCAGCGGCGTGCTCGCCGCCAACGCCGGTGGCATCGCCGTCGTCGTCGCCTTCGCGGTCTTCGCGCTGCCGAAGCCCGACGACGTCGCCGGCACCGACGTCGTGCTCGTCAACCTGATCGCCGGCGCCCTCTACGCGCCGGTTGCCGTCGCAGTCGGTGTCAGCTGGGGCCGTCGCCTGCTCGAGGGCGGCAACGAGGGGATCTCGGCTTGGCTAGAAGAGGACCAGGTTCCGAACTCCGCCCAGCGGTTGCGGGTGCTGCGCGGGCCGCTGCGGATCATGTTCGTCCAGATCGTCCTCTGGGGGCTGGCGACGGTGATCTTCGCGCTCTTGAACGCGACCTACTCGCCGCTGCTGGCGCTCGGCGTCGGGATGACGGTCGCGCTCGGGGGCCTCACGACCTCGGCTGCCGCCTACGTCCTGGCCGAACTCGCCCTGCGGCCCGTCGCCTCGCGGGCCTTGGCGGCCGGGCCGGTCGACCGCCGCCGCGTCCCCGGCGTCGGCTCGCGCTGGCTGCTCGCCTGGGCGCTCGGCACCGGGGTCCCGATCGTCGGGCTGATGGCAGTAGGGATCGTGGCGCTCACCGACGTTCACATCGACGAGATGACGCTGGCGACCACGATCGTCGTCGTCGGCACGATTTCGCTCGTCTTCGGCTACCTCGTCTCAGCCCTCGCGGCCTTCGCCACCGTGCATCCGATCGCCTCGATCCGCCAGGGGCTCGAGCGCGTCGGCGAGGGCGACTTCACGGCCGCGGTACCGGTCTGGGACAGCACCGAGATGGGCCTGCTGCAAAGCGGCTTCAACGAGATGGCCGCCGGCCTGCGCGAGCGCGAGCGGATCCGCGACCTGTTCGGGCGCCAGGTCGGGCGCGAGGCCGCCGTTAAGGCACTCGCCGTCGATGACCTCCAGCTCGGCGGCGAGGTCTGCGAGGTGGCAGTCCTCTTCGTCGACGTGATCGGCTCGACCGCGCTCGCCGCCAGCCGCCGCCCCGAGGAAGTGGTCGAGCTGCTCAACCGCTTCTTCGCCGAGGTCGTCGACGTGGTCGAGCGCAACGGCGGCTGGATCAACAAGTTCGAGGGCGACGCGGCGCTGGCGATCTATGGCGCGCCGGCGCCGCTCGAGGACCGCCACAGCGCGGTGCTGCTCGCCGCTCGCGAGCTCGACGTCCGCCTGCGCGCAAAGGTCCCCGAGCTGCCGGCGGCGATCGGGGTCGCCTCCGGCACCGTCGTCGCCGGCCACGTCGGCGCCGAGAGCCGCTTCGAGTACACGGTGATCGGCGATCCCGTCAACGAGGCCGCCCGCCTCACCGAGCTCGCCAAGCAGCACCCCTCGCGGGTGGCGGCCTCCGGCGCGACTCTCGCCGCCGCGCAGGCCGAGGCGCGCAACTGGGCGCTCGACGGGGCGGTCAAGCTGCGGGGGCGAAGCGAGGAGACGGAGCTCGCGCACCCGGTGGGAGCGCCTCAGTAGACGAACGCCCCGAGCGCGGAGCTGACCTCGGCGGCGGTCAAAGGGCCGAACCGCAAGGACCAACGGTCACCTAGATCCTGCACCAGCGAGAACGGGACTCCGGCCTCCTTCAGCCCGTTGCTGTGCTGTTCGGCCCGTTCGAAGCCTGAGCTCCCCTGAAAGGTGGCATCGAGTCCGTAACGACCGTCATCGAGGGGCCAAATCGAGAGGCGGTCGGGGACGGGGCCGGCTTTGGTGGGGAGATTGGGGGCACTCATCAGATTGCTGATCGGATCGGGCGGGCAGGAGCTTGAAGAGTCTGGCTGACTGCATCAGCGCGCCCGGGTGATCCGGGTCACGCGTTGGGAGGCGTCGCCGCCGACGACGCAGTACAAGCGATGATCTCGGGAGCGGATCACGTAGCCGCCGTTGATGCAGGTGTTGACGAAGGCATCGGTGCCTTCCCAGATCCGCTTCGTCGGTGTGATCTTGGTCAGCACGTGAATCAAGCCCCGGGCGAAGACCTTGCCCGAAGACCGATATGCATAGGGGACGACGTGCTTGCCTCGAGCCGAGAATTCGGGTTCGAAGTCGATCAGCGTCTTGAAAGTGGTCAGCTTCCAATCGCGGCCATAGGCGAGGGTCGGCTGGAAGGTCCCGCGACAGAGTTCGGAGAGGCGAAGTGTCCTGCCGCCGAAGCTCGCGCTGATCGGGCCGGCGACAGCCACAAACCGACAGGGTTCCGCTTCGACGGCGAGCTCGAAGGATCCGTCGCCGAAGGAGATGTTCGTCTCGAGCTCTGGGAGGGCGCCGGCCCAAGGACGGATCGTCTGCACGAAGATTTCTTCGCATCCGGGAAATGGGACGACATCGTCCTCGTGCCAGGTCCAAATCAGCTGGCCGGGCCCGTCGCCCCGCTCGAATTCGACCGGCAGGAAATCGCCGAAGAAGGATTTGGACTGTTTGTAGAACGGGTGCGAGATCGGTTTAGCCGAATCCAACGACCGGAAGGCGAGGCTCGGCTCCTCGCCGCCTTCCACCTCGGGAAACGCTTTGCGATCCCATGCCAGCCTCCTCAACTTGGGTGCTGGAAAGCCGACGAGGCGATCCTCACTCCATGGGATCGCGTAGAAGGTCGGCGGACGTTGCCCAACGGCTTCGGTCGGCTCCGGACAGGGCGCGGCGGACGCACCGGCGGAGACTGCTGCTAGTCCAACCAGCGCAACGAGGCCACTCGCCAGCAGGCGAACTGCTCGAATCAGTCGCCGGCCTCGGGGCTCGGCATCAGGTGTGTGCATCGAGCTCACACCTGGGGTCGTTCACGGGGTCACCCGATCGTCCGAAAGTCGAAATCGCAGTGGGGGCAATCGAGCTCACCGACCGGCACCCTCCCCCCGCAGCGCGGACAGGCTCGAGTCTCGGCGCGGTCCTGCAAGCGGTTGAGGGGCACGTAGGCCAGTACCCCGAGGATCAGCAAGACGAGCGCCAAGGTGTTGCCCAGCCCGAGCGCCGCGACGATGATCGCGCCGAGAACGAGCGTCCCTGTGGCGATGTCGCCCCAACCCCAGCCGTGAACGGTCATGGATGCAATCTAATCGTGTAGCGCATGCTCACCCCGCTTGAAGTTCGAGACGTGCGAAGCCCACGCGATCGGCCTATGAGGACCTCGGTGTTGAGCTCAGGAGGGAGCGCACGTCCGCTTCACCGCATCGCGCGCCTTCCTCAGACCTTTCCTCAAGGCACGCTTGCGGTGTTTGGATTTGGCGTTTCTCAACTTTGCTTTCGCCCGGGTCAACGCGCGTCTGGCGCGGTCGCAAGAGGTTGAGTCGTTCGGGCCTTCAGGGACGGCCTGAGGTTGCGCAGGTAGCTGCTGGCCATCGTCGCCGGATGGTTGCTGCTGATCGCCCTCGGAATCGCGCACCTGGAAGGAACGGGTCGCGACAGCGGCGTTCTGCGCCGCGTCTGTCGCTTTGACGCGAAAGATGTAAGACCCGTCGGGGAGGTCGGCCGGGGGCTGGTCGAAGTCAGCTGAAGCGCAGGGTCTGAATTGCGGCGTCCCCTGGTCGATCGAGCACTGAACGCTGGCGCCGGCTTCAGCTGTGAAGCCGAACAGGGGTCGTCGCTCGCCGGTTGGGCCGGCAGGCCCGGAGTCAATCGAGATCCCCGGAAGGTCCGTATCGACGGTGAAGGTGAAGGAGGGCGGAGTCGTATCGACGTTGCCCGCCACATCGGCCGCGCGTACTTCGAACATGTGCTCCCCGTCGCTCAGCGAAGTGAGCGACGCTCCGCTGGTGCACGGCGCGAAGGCAGACTCCTCGGTCGAGTCAATGCGGCAATCGAATCCGATCGCATCCTCACCGCCGGAGAAGGTGAAGGTCGGCGTAGGGTCGCTGGCGATCGACGGAGGGTGGGAGTCGATCTGCGTCTCCGGAGAGTGGGTGTCGATTGAGAACGAACGGGTCGCTTCGACTGCGTTATCTGATGCATCGCTTGCCCTGACCCGGAACGTGTAATCGCCGTCGTTCAAGGGCGAAGGCGGCGTTTCCGCCGCAGCCTCCGCGCACGCTCCGAAATCCGCAACGCCCTGGTCGATCGAGCATTCCACCGTCGCACCCGCATCGACCATGAAGCTGAAAGTCGGCGTCGTGTCGGCAGTCGGACCGCTCGGCCCCGATTCGATCACCAGCGCTGGTGGAGTCAGGTCGCGGATCTCGATCGACGCGGCAAGCCCCTCCGCGTTCAGCTCGGCTTCGTGGTAGCTGCGGATCGTTTCGAGAGTGTCGAAGACCACGATTTCGGTGAGTTTGTAGACACCCTGCGCTTTGTAGCGAGGGGCTGTGTAGTGGATCCGGAAGACGCCGTCGGTGCGGGTGCCCGAGTAGAGCTGGAACGTGCACTGGTCAAAAGCTCCGCCGGGGCCCGCGAAGCGAGCGCAG
>Ga0190271_10000191_pt1 | contig 30798 bp, 30 predicted proteins | sample Popmic356T_FD_133747 | JGI IMG/M metagenome (GOLD analysis project Ga0190271, IMG submission 133747) | Populus adjacent soil microbial communities from riparian zone of Weber River, Utah, USA - 356 T | ecosystem: Environmental > Terrestrial > Soil > Riparian zone | place: USA: Utah | collected...
GGCCTGGTCGGTGACGGTCAACGGGTAACAGTAGCGTCCGCTGCCGAGCCTGAACTCGCCCTTGAAGTCGGCGCACCATAAGTCATTGGGCGCGGCCGCCTGCGACAGCTCAGTTCCTTCGGCAGCCGCGAATGCCGATCCTCCCAGACTTGTCCTTGCCGTTGGCCGACATGCCGTCAGCACAGCACCCGCAGCAAGAGTCCAGAGAGCATATGCCTTGGCCGCCTCTGAAGGTCGGCTGCACGCGCGCATGCTCACTCTTCCGGCACTCGCGGCTTCGAACAGCTCGCGGGCGACGATGGCGAGTTCAGGCACGTCGCCTACGTGCCCCTCGCCCTCGGGATGCGGCCGCAAAACTCGCCTGGCTGTATCCGGATCGTTGATCATCCACACACGGTTCCAGATCAGTAGGCGGGCGTAAAGTTCGTTTCGCAGTATTCCGCTTCCCCGCCCTGCATGGCCGTTAATCGTGGAGGCATTCCAGGGGCGTCCCCGCGGCGCTGGGGAGCTGTCGCGATTGAGTGCGTGCGGATATGGCGCGGTGTGCGCCCGGCAGCATATTCGGCAAAGATCCTGCGCACGACGGCTGCCTTCGCGTCGACGATCACGCGCCTGCCCATCGGCCTGGCAAAGGGGCGTAGCCGTATCTGATGCCGCCACCGGAGAGGCCGTTGCGAGCACGACCGGCCCGTCGTCGCCGCACCTTGTGAGCGTTTGTCCTCACGGCAATAGCCATGGCAATCTCGAAAAGTGCATGGCTGAGAAGCAATCCGCAAATCATTACCGCGTTGTTGCCAAGCTCCGGGGTGCCGCTGCCCGCATCCGCCCGTTCGGTCCCCTCTGGCCCTCGGCTTCTCGATGCCGCGATGATGACGATACTGCAGCCTACAACGGAGTTGGGTTGGTATTTAGGAAAGATATAGCGCGCGTTGGCGCTTATCGTGATCGCCGGACTGAACTGTTGGCTGTCGGTGGTAGACACCAGCGCAAGCACAGTCGCCACTCAACCGGCGATCCTGAATAACGTGCGGTTTTGCCAAGACTGGGCCACGAGGTCGGTCCCTTGGTCGCCACCGCAAGGGAGCGCGATCAGAGGATTGATGGATGTAACAAGTTCGGAGGCATGCTTGACAAGGCTTCACAACTGCGTGTCGGACAGCGGGCCTATAATCAGCTACGCCCTTTCCGCTGGACCCAACGAGTCCTTAAACTCAGTTGCGCAGGGCGATCATGAAGGGTGAATACTGGAGCTGCCTTTGCCGGACGGCGGTGTAGCCAGCTTCCGGGGCTCTTGAGCCACGAGAAAGTGACGCGATGCTGCCGCCAGTTCCAGGACCGAAGCGCGCGGACAGCTTCAGGCTCCGCCGGGGCCGACGATCCTCTTGGGCCAAAACGCCAGCGGCAGGCGGCTGTTGGGAATGCCGCCCGAAGGCCGGAAATGGTGAAGCTCGGCGCTCAAGGCCGGTCCCTGCACGGTTCAGGCAAGCTTGGCCTTGAAGAAGTCGATAGTGCGGCCCCAGGCCAGATCCGCCGCTTCCTTGTTGTACCGCGCTTCGGAGGTATCGTTGTTGAAAGCGTGCTGCGCGGCCTCATAGACATAGACCGTGTATTCCTTGCCGGCGGCTTTCAACGCCTCTTCGTAGGCTTTGATGCCGGCATTGATGCGCTCGTCCATTCCCGCATACTGAAGCAGCAAGGGCGCCTTGATCTTCGCGACATCCTCCGCCTTTGGCTGTCGGCCGTAATAGGCCACACCTGCGTCGAGGTCGGGTGCGTTGACGGCCGCGTCGTTGACCGCGCCGCCGCCCCAGCAGAACCCCACCGCGCCGACCTTGCCGTTCCCCTCGGCATGGCTGCCTAGAAACGTCACCGTAGCCACCTCATTGGCAATGGTTTTGGCGCCATCGAGCTGGCCGATCATTTCGCGCGCCTTCTCCTCATCCGCCGGGGTGCCGCCGGCCGGCGACAGGAAATCGGGCGCCAGCGCGACGAACCCCTCCAGGGCGACGCGGCGTGCGACATCCTTGATGTGGTCATTGAGGCCGCGGTTTTCGTGGATCACCATCACAGCGCCAAGCTTGCCGGGGGCGTTGGCCGGCCGCACGAGATAGCCCTTCATCTCGCCCCCTTCGCCAGGATAGGTCACATCCTCTGCCTTCAGCCGCGCATCGTCCTCCGGCACAAGGGCCGCGTGCGCCGAGTTCGCTGCAAGCAGGGGGGCAATCATGGCGGCCGCCGCGCCGGTGCCGGCCAGCCTGGTCAGCTTTTCCATGAAGCCACGCCGGTCGAGCGTCAGATGCGTATATTCGTCATAGGCGTCGATCATCGCCTGCGTGATGACGGGTTTGGTCATGTCGTCGTCCTCTGCTATCTGTCAGGAGGATTGCGAACATAAAGCCATGGCGTTCGCCGTCCAGTAACGCGTCGGTGAGGGTCGGGTTGCGCCGCGCCGCCGGTGGGCCTATGAACCGCCGCCGAAAGGCACCCGATGCAAATATTCGTCACCGACGCCGTGCTGAAGCGCGACGTGTTTTCCGAAACCCACAAGGGCCACTTCGAGGGCGCTCCGGCGCAGGCGATCATCCGCCGCATCGTCACGGCAAGCCCATGGTGGTCGCGGCCGCTCGCCTGGCTGCTGGCGCGCCGAGAAATTGCGGCGCTCACGGCGCTGCGCGGCGTGAAGGGCACGCCGCAACTCATCTCGACGGATCGACACGGGCTCTACCGACGGTGGACGGAAGGCGCGCCGCTGCATCTGGCGCGGCCGTCCGAGCCGGACTGGTACCGCGATGCCTTCCGGCTTCTGCGGCAGATGCGGCGCATGGGCATCACGCATAACGACCTGGCCAAGCCGCAGAATTGGCTGATGGGGCCGGACGGCTCAGCGGAAGTGATCGACTTCCAGCTGGCCTCGCGCCATCGCGCCCGCGGCATGCTCTACCGGCTAATGGCCTATGAGGATTTCCGCCATCTCCTGAAGCAGATGCGCGCCTTCGCGCCGGGGCTTATGACGCCGACGGGCGAGCGCATACTGGCGCGCCGCTCGCTGCCGTCGCGCATCTGGATGGCCAGCGGCAAGAAGATCTACAACGCCGTGACACGCGGCTTTGGCTGGTCGGACGGCGATGGCACCGGCGACCGGATCGAGCGCGAAGGGCCGGCCATCCTGGCCGCGCTCAAATCCGCGCCCGGCGTGCGCGATGTCGCCCTGACGCATTTCCCGCTGCCAAAGAAAGGCACCGGCATCTATGCCTTTGCCGAAGCGCTGACACTGGCCGACCCGCAGACACTTGCAGGCCTGTCCTCCGCCGATTTGGTGCAGCCGGTTGCCGCCCTGCCCCGCGCCGCGGACGGCACGCCGCGAGCCGACCTCCTGTCGCTGATCGCCATGAACCAGATGAGCGAGCTCGACGCACGCCTCGCCGGCGATTCCAGCCTTGCCGAAATTGTCAGGCCGATTGCGGCCGGACGCCTGAACTTCTCCGACCGGCGGATTTCGCGACTGGAGCGATAGGCGCTTCGTCCAAAGCTAGTCTAGGCGTCGCCGCGCGCTTCCAGGAACCGTATCCGGCTGTGGAATGGGTCGATCACCGTGCACTCCAGACCCCAATCCTGCTTTTGCAATCCGGGCCTGTTGTTCCGGTAGTTCTTGGCGATCAGCTCCCGCTGCAGCGCCTCGACGCCCTCCATATACAACACCACCGTGGAACCCGGTGTAGAATCGCCATGATGTTCCGACAGATGCAGTTTCAGCGCACCGCGAGACAGCTGGCAGTAGAGCGGTGCGCCGGGATGAAAGCGATGCTCCCAGTCGACGGCGCAGCACAGGAACCCAAGGTAGAACTCACGCGCCTTGGCTTCGTCGAAGATGCGGAAGATAGGCACTGCGGACGCAAACACGATTCCGGCGCTGTCGGTGGATGGACCCATGACTTCTCGTTTCTCGCTAACTGGATGGATAACTCTAGTATCCGCCGCAGCGGGTCAACGGCTAGATCGAGGAAATAATTCCTCTCCGTCAGCGCGCCGCCTCTTGCAATTTCGGTACAAACCAGAAACATCGCTGGTCTTTCCGTGCCGAATCACTACATTCGCGGCAGGATGTCAGCACTCCCCGACGATATGCCTTTCTTCGATGAGGAACCCTTCGAGGCGCCGCAGCAGCGCGGTGCGCCGGGGCCATCATCGGAGGCGCCGTCGCGCGCCCCTTCCGGCGGAGGCTCCGGCATCGCCGCGCGCGCCATGGCGGCGCGCATGGGCGGCGGCGGTACGCCCGACTATCTGAAAGGGCTGAACCCCGAACAACGGCTGGCGGTCGAGACCACGGAAGGTCCGGTGCTGGTGCTGGCTGGCGCCGGCACTGGCAAGACGCGGGTTCTGACCACGCGCATCGCCCATATCCTGGCCACCGGCCGCGCGTGGCCGAGCCAAATTCTGGCCGTCACCTTTACCAACAAGGCGGCGCGCGAGATGAAGACACGCATCGGGGTCTTGGTCGGCGAGGCGGTTGAGGGCATGCCGTGGCTCGGCACATTCCACTCGATCGGCGTCAAGCTCTTGCGCCGTCACGCCGAACTTGCCGGCCTGCGTTCCGACTTCACCATTCTCGACACCGACGACCAGATTCGGCTGATCAAGCAGCTGATCCAGGCCGACGGGCTGGACGACAAGCGCTGGCCGGCACGCCAGTTCGCGCAGATGATCGATGGCTGGAAGAACAAGGGCCACGGCCCGTCCGAGATTCCCGAAGGGGACGCTCGCGCCTTCGCCAATGGCAAGGGCCGCGAACTCTACCAAGCCTATCAGGACCGGTTGAAGACCCTGAACGCCTGCGACTTCGGCGATTTGCTGCTGCACCCGATCCGCATCCTGCGCGCCAACCATGATGTGCTGGCGGAGTATCACCGCCGCTTCAAATACATTCTCGTCGACGAGTATCAGGACACCAACACCGCGCAGTATATGTGGCTCAGGCTGCTGGCGCAGCGGCCGAGGGTTACCTCCCCCTCGATAGCGGAGGGTAAGGCGCCCCCGGCCGAAGGCCGAGCGCGCGACCGCGCGCCGGGCGACGTTTCGCCCGCCCTCGCGGAGGCCAGCGAGCGAAGCTCGCGCTCGGCCGCCAGCGATAACAAAGTCAACATCTGCTGCGTGGGCGACGACGATCAGTCGATCTATGGTTGGCGCGGCGCGGAGGTAGACAACATCCTGCGCTTCGACAAGGATTTTCCGGGCGCGACGGTCATTCGCCTGGAGCGCAACTACCGCTCCACGGCCCATATCCTCGGTGCCGCCTCGCATCTCATCGCCCACAATGAGGGGCGGCTCGGCAAGACGCTGTTCACCGATCGCCCGAACCCGGAAGACGCCAAGGTCAACGTGCACGCCGCCTGGGACTCGGAAGAGGAAGCCCGCGCCGTCGGCGAGACGATCGAGCAATATCAGCGCAAGGGTCACGCGCTGAACGACATGGCAATCCTGGTGCGCGCCTCCTTCCAGATGCGAGAGTTCGAGGACCGTTTCGTCACGCTCGGCCTGAACTACCGGGTGATCGGCGGCCCCCGCTTCTACGAGCGCGCGGAAATCCGCGACGCCATGGCCTTCTTCCGCGTCGTCGCCCAACCCGCCGACGACCTCGCCTTCGAGCGCATCGTCAACGTGCCGAAACGCGGGCTTGGCGAAGCTGCGATCGGCCAAATCCATGCGACGGCGCGCGCGCTCGGCATTCCGATGCTCGAAGCGGCCGGCAAGCTCGCCGAATCCGACGAATTGAAGCCGAAGCCGCGAGCGGCGCTGCGCGAGGTCGCGGCCAATTTCGCCCGCTGGCAGGACCGGCTGGAAACCACGCCCCACACGGAACTCGCCGAAATCATCTTGGATGAGAGCGGCTACACGGAAATGTGGAAGAACGACCGCTCGGCGGAAGCGCCGGGCCGGCTGGACAATCTCAAGGAGCTCATCCGCTCGATGGAGGAGTACGAATCGCTGCGCTCCTTCCTCGAGCATGTCGCATTGGTGATGGACGCCGAGCAGCATGAGGACCTCGACGCGGTGTCGATCATGACGCTCCACTCGGCAAAGGGACTGGAATTCGAGACCGTATACCTGCCCGGCTGGGAGGAAGGGCTGTTTCCCAACCAGCGCTCGCTCGACGAGGGCGGCCGCTCCGGGCTGGAGGAAGAGCGCCGGCTGGCCTATGTCGGCCTGACCCGGGCCAAAAAAAACCTGCACATCTGGTTCGTGTCCAACCGCCGCATCCACGGGCTGTGGCAGTCCACAATCGCCTCGCGCTTTCTTGAGGAACTGCCGGAAGCGCATATCGAGATCGCCGAAACCGGCAACAGCTTCGGCGGTTATGGGTCGCCCTATGGCGGCGGCTCGTTCGGCGGAGGACGCGGCGGCCGGCAGAACCCGTATGGCGCCTCGCGCTTCGACAGCGTCGGCACCCCGTCGGGCGGCTACGGCGCCCGCGGCGATAGCAAGGGCTCAGCCGGTGGGCGCGGCGATGACGGCCGCAGCTTCTCCAACACCTATGCGACACCCGGCTGGCAGCGCGCCCAGCAAAACCGCACAGAGGCAACCGACCGCAATTGGGGCTCCCGGTCCGGCCATGCGGTTGAACGCATCGGCTATGGCGAGGCCGAATCCGGTTATGGCGTCGGTGCGGCGAAGCCCCGCGTCATCGAAGGGGAACTGGTGGCAAAATCGGTGGCGGACACGCCGTCGGCCTTCAGCGTCGGCGACCGCGTGTTCCACCAGAAATTCGGCAACGGCAATGTCGCTGCCATCGAGGGCAACAAACTCACCATCGATTTCGATCGGGCCGGGCAGAAGAAAGTGCTGGATGGATTTGTGACGGCGGTTTGAGGCGTCCTCGGCGGCAATCGCGGCAGGTCAGGCCGAATGCTGCTCAGCTTCAAACTGCCACGCGGGCCTGCCTGAACGACACCAATCTGCTGCTCGCCTCATCCCACAGCACGTATTTCACGCAGCGCAGGCTATCGAGAATCCCGATCCGGCCGATTTCCGCGAGCTCGGGATGGTTGCGAAGGATTTCCGGCAGCCGATAGTGCGGAACGCGGCTGGCGAGGTGATGGACATGGTGGACGCCGATATTGCCGGTGAGCCAGGCCAGCGGCTTAGGAAGGACGTAGTTTGAGGCCCCGTGCAGCGCGGCTTCGCTGAAATCCCAATTCGCCTCGCGCTCCCAGGTCGTTTCCTCGAATTGATGCTGCACGAAGAACAGCCAGATGCCGGCAGTGCCTGCGATCAGAACGACCGGCAGGTGCACCGCCAGGAAAGCCCAGAGGCCGACCAGCCAAATCAGCAGTGCCGACGCGGCCACGATCGCCAGATTGGTCAGCATCGTCGACAGCCAGGGTAGTGCACCCTCCCGCATCATGCCCACGGGCACCCGCTGCTTCAGGCCGAATACCCAGATCGGCCCGATGACGAACATCACGAACGGGTTGCGATAGAGACGGTAGCCGAGACGCCCAGACCAGCCCAGCGCCCGATATTCGTCCACCGTCATCGTCAGGATGTCGCCGACGCCTCGCTCGTCCAGATTTCCGGCTGTGGCATGATGCTCGGCATGCGCCTTGCGCCAATAATCGTAGGGCGTCAGCGTCAGCACGCCGATGGCGCGGCCGATCCAGTCGTCCGAGCGCCGGTGCGCCAGAAACGAGCCGTGCCCGCAATCATGCTGGATCATAAAGAGCCGCAGCAGAAAGCCGGCTGTCGGGATGGTCAGCAGCAAACCCCACCAGCCGCCGAAGCGAAAGGCTACGCAGGTCAAAGCCCAAAGCAGGGCGAACGGCACGATGGTAACCGCCAACTCGGCCAGGCTGCGCGCCCGGCTCGGTTCTCGATAGGCCCGCAGGATTTTTGGCCAATCCTTAGCCGGCAGGGCCACTCTCTCGGCGACGCTAGATATATCCATCAGCGCCGATAGCCCGGAACGCATCCGACAGCAACGCGACTATCGATCATTCTCTGCCGAAACATGGCCGAGCGAGCAGAAACCTGTCCCGATGCGTCCAGCTAGCCCCCAATCAGCCGCGTCAGGCTCCCCTGCGCGGGATAGAGCGGGATGAGGCACGCCTGCAGCGCGTGGTAAATATCGGCCTTCCCGGGGAACAGCGAATGGGCGGGAAGCATCGTCTCGTCGAGTTCCTCGAACCAGCCGCCATGGTCGCGGTCGATATAGTGCTGCGCGATAATGTTCCAGATGCGCCGGTACCACTCCTCGTGAAAAGCGCTCGGGCGATGTTCGACCAGAAAGCTCGCCGCGCCAGCGGCCTCGGCGATCGGCCACCATGGCTTGAACCGGAAAGCCGGCTTGTCGTCCCAATCCAGCGTGTAGAAGAAGCCGCCATGATCGCTGTCCCAGCCCAGCGCGACGGATTGCTCAAACAGCGCTTCGGCAGCCTGCGGCATCCAGTCGTTGCGTTTGCCGCCCAGAACCCACAGTTGAAGGATAAGCCGAACCCATTCCAGCCAGTGTCCAGGCGTCGTGCCTGAGGGGCGGAACATTTCATTGACCGCCTTGTAGTTCCGGTCGACGGCCCAGTCTTCGTCGAAATGCTCGGCAACGCGGAAGCCGCATTCGCGGGCGCGGCGATTGATAATGAGATCGGCGATACGCTCGGCTTTGTTCAGGTAATCCCGCTCGCCGGTCGCCTCGAACGCAGCCATCAGCGCTTCAGTCAGGTGCATGTTGGAGTTCTGGCCGCGATAGCCAGGCATCGGCGTCCAGTCCTGCTGGAACTCTTCCGCGATCGCGCCATGAGCGTCATCCCAGAAGCGACGGTTCAGCAACTCGGTGACATCGGCCAACATCTTGTCCGCGAGTGGATGGCCGACAAGCCGGGCGCTTGACGCGGCAAGCAGCACGAAGGCGTGCCCGTAGCCTTGCTTGGTCGCATCGCGCGGTCCGTCATTGTCGAGCGACCAGACATAGCCGCCGTGCTTTTGGTCGCGGTGATGGTCCCAGAGATAGCGCATCCCGTGGTCCACGATCGCGTCGCTGCCGGGCCGTCCGAGCAGGCTGCCGATCGAATAGCAATGGACCATGCGCGCCGTGCCGTGGATCGGCCGCACCGGGTTGGCGAGCTTGAGCGGCTGCCCAGCCGGATCGAGGTCGAAGAAGCCGCCGTCAGCGTTTATCGCGCGTGGATCGAACAGGTCGAAAAGTTCGTCGGCGCGCTGCCTCAGCCAGCGGCGATGTCCGTCGCGATCCCGCCATGCACCACCGCCCGATCCGGTAAAGCTCGTTTCGTTCATATCGGCCTCTCCAACCGGCTCTGCGCTCGTGCATGTCAGAAGCCTGTAGCGGAGTTGCACGCCGGGCGACAAGTCTGGCCTTTGCCGGAACCAACCTGCCCGCCGCTGGTTCTGTCGAGGAGGGAAACATCGAAGGAGACAGCCATGAAACGCTTCATCACCGCCGTAGCCCTTAGCTTGGCCTTCGCGGGCAGCGCTTTGGCGGAATGCCCGCCAACCGTCGACAAGGGCAGCACCGCCGGCATCTCGAAGGACGGAACCCACTCTCCTCTGGAGTCTGCCGATTCGAACGCACAGGCCAAGCCGGCTCAGAAGGATGGGTCGAACATGCCTCTGGAGACACAGAAGGGCACCGACAAAAACGACCTCGCTGTTTCGCAGCAGGACGTCGAAGCACAGCAGCAGGGCGATAAGACAGCCGCTGCGCAAGCTCAGGATGAGGCCTGCAAATAATGCGATCATGGCGGGTAAGACAAGGTCGAGGGCGGACAGACGAGCCGCTTCAACACATTCATTGAGCGGGTGATCGTTGATGCCAGCGAATGACAACGAGCGCGATGTCGATGATTTCCTGCACGACACGGATGTAATGTTCCTCGCGGAGAACACAGACATTTCGCCCCTGCAAGCGCAGGAGCTTATTCGCAAGCATGGCCGGGATCGCGAGGAATTGCTGAAGCTGGCAAAGTCGATGAAAGCTGAAAGCTGAAACAAGATCGATAAGGAAGACTACAATGCTGAGATTATTGGTAAGAGTGGCCCTGGCTTATGCGGCCTATCGGATCAGCCGCGAGTTTGTCGGCAGCGTGCCGGACATCGAGCGCGGCCCGCTCGGCGAGGCGCCGCCAAAGGCGCGGCGGGCGAAACGTCCAGCGCCGCGCCGGACCGCAGCTCCCAAGGATGTGGCTGCTTAAAGGGCCCCGGCCGGCATTATTCGCCCGGCATCACTCTGGCAATAATCCGGCATCGCTTTTTATGTGTTGCTGCAGCCTTTCAAACGCGCCGGGCGGCAAGAACCCCGGCGCGCGATAAGGGTTGGAGAAGGCGAAGATCATGAACAGCACCACGCCCGTGAACCCGCCATACAGCGATAGCAGGAGCAGACTGCGCGGCTCCGGCGCGAATGGATAGAAGGCAACCGCCGAAAATATCAGGCCCGAGGTGGCGGCGAACCAGAAGAAAGCGCCAAGTGAATCCTGGCCGATCATCTCCCGCTTTGTACGCTGTTCGGAAATGTCATGCACTTTCTCCAGCATATGTTCGCGCAAACCACGCTGCCGCTCGGTGGTCGGTTCGAGATCGAGGACATACTCGTAGATGTTCTCCCACAACGCCCACGCTGCCGGATCAAGCCTCCGCTGCACGGCCAGCGTGCTCCATTCGTCCCGGATGACCACGTTCAAATAGTCACTCACGTCCTCGCGGATCGGCTGGCCCAGAACAGGATCGTAGCGCTTCGCGTCATTGTAAATATCAGCGATCGCGTTCGTTTCGGTCGCACCCTCAAGACGGAGCTGCTGGTAGTCGACCATCTCCTGCGCAAAGACCAACGCCAGGATCAAGGCGTGCAATGCCGCGATGCGCGTCAGCACGGACGCGGCGAGTTCCTTGTCGCGTTCCGCGTCATGGCGCACTGCCAGCCGCATAAGGAAATAGGCGCCCAGCGTGACAGCCACGGTGCCGCCAACGAAGAGCAGGCCCAGCAATCCATCCAAGATCATTGCGCGGTATCCTCCGGACGGGCCATGTTGCAACGGCGAAATTGCTTGGGCAACCGGCTGGCCTGCGCAAAATCTTTCCGCCTGGCCTGCAAGCTGACGAAAGCTGTTCCTCACGGCGGGCCGATCAATCGGCTAAAACCTGCCCAACTGGCGCCTTTCCGAGCGATACCGCCGCCCTGCTCTATGCTCCCAAGAGAACCATCATGAAGAAGCCATCTCCCTCCCGCCGCCGGCCTGTGCCGGCAAGCACCGCCACAGTTTCCGCCGCATCCGGCGCGCGCTCCGCGATTTCCGCCGCCCCGCGAACCGCGTCGTCCAAGCCGTTCTACGCGTCTTTCGGCTTTCAGGTCCTGGCCGCCATGGTGATCGGTTTGCTGCTTGGCCTTGCGGCACGCAATATCGGAACGGACGCGGCCGGCAATCCGAACTGGCTGGCAACGACGCTCTCCACGGTCGGCACCATTTTCGTCCGGCTGCTGCAGACACTGGTGCCGCCGCTGATCTTTACAGCCATTGTCGCGTCGATCAGCAACCTCCGTCAGTTGTCCAACGCCGCGGCCCTCGTCTGGCAGACGCTGCTGTGGTTTGCCATCACCGCGCTGATCGCCGTCCTCATCGGCATTGCACTCGGGTTGATCATCCAGCCCGGTATCAATTCCGCCGTGCTTGCCGACGCCGCCAAGGAGCCGTCGACGCAAGGGTCGTGGCTGGACTTCCTGAAGGGGCTCGTGCCGGGCAACGTCTTCGGCATGCAGGCGTCGACGAAAATCACCGACGGATCCGCAGCGACATCGCTCAACTTCAACGTCCTGTAAATCCTGGTGATCTCGATTGCCGTGGGTGTCGCAGCGTTGCGTGTCGGTGAAAAGGCGAATGTGTTTCTTGCCTTCAACGAGTCTCTGCTGGCGGTCGTTCGCAAGATCCTGTGGTGGGTTATCCGCCTGACGCCGATCGGCACCATCGGCCTGCTTGGCAACGCGGTCGCGCAATATGGCTGGCAGACCCTGGCGCAGCTCTCCTGGTACGCCATCGCCGTCTATGCTGGGCTCGCCATCGTTCTGCTGGTCGTCTACCCGACGCTGCTCATCCTGCACGGCCTGTCGCCGGCGCGCTTCTTCGCCGGCGCCTGGCCGGCGATCCAACTGGCCTTCGTCTCGCGCTCCTCGGTCGGAACCATGCCGGTTACCGAGGCTGTCACCGAGCGCAGCCTCGGAGTGCCGCGCGAATATGCGGCATTCGCGGTGCCGCTCGGCGCCACCACCAAGATGGATGGTTGTGCCGCGATCTACCCGGCGATTTCGGCCATCTTCGTCGCTCAGTTCTATCAGGTGCCGCTTGGCATCCAGGAATATTTCCTGATCGTGTTCGTGTCAGTCATCGGCTCGGCCGCGACCGCCGGCCTGACTGGCGCGACCGTGATGCTGACCTTGACCCTGTCGACGCTCGGCCTGCCGCTTGCCGGGGTAGGCTTGCTGCTGGCAATCGACCCGATCCTCGACATGGGCCGCACGGCGGTGAACGTCGCGGGCCAGGCACTGATCCCGACCATCGTCTCCAAACGCCAGGGTATACTCGACGAGGCGCAATACAATCGCGCCGGCGGCATAGATGTGCTGAATGTCGGAGGCCAGGCACAGGCAGCCTAAAGGGCGTGTTGACCAAGGGGATCGGGATTCCGTCACCCGGTACGCTCGCGACAATCCAGCTTGATCCTGCGCAAGGCGTCGCCCATTCTCCGTGCGCAACGCACGTTCAACCCATCGAGGCCTTCCATGCCTGATACCAGCGCATCCTCCCGCCTCAACGACATCCTGGCGGCGGGCAATACCGCCGTCATCACTGGCGCGGCTAGCGGCATCGGGCTGGCTGCCGCCAGAAAATTGGCAGCGCGAGGCCTCAACGTCGTGATGGCCGACCGACAGTCCGACCAGTTGAAAGCAGCGGCTGCCGACGTCGCGGCAAAGTCGCCGCATGGCAGCGCGGCCGTTCTGGCTCAGCCTACCGATGTTGCCGCGCCGGACGACCTTGTTCGCCTCGCCGACCGCACCATCGACACATACGGAGCGGTATCGCTGCTGATGAACAACGCCGGCATCGGCGACAATCCTGGCAAGGCCTGGGAGAACCCGGATGCCTGGCGAACGCTGATCGAGGTCAATTTCTGGGGCGCGGTCCATGGCGTCAACGCCTTCACGCCAATGATGCTCGCGCAGGATGCCCCCTCCCTCATCGTCAACACGGGGTCCAAGCAGGGCATCACGACTCCGCCCGGGAACCTGGCCTATAATGTCTCCAAATCCGCTCTCAAGACCTATACGGAGGGCCTTGCCCACGCCTTGCGCAACGAGCCCGGCGCCAAGGTGAGCGCCCACCTGCTGATCCCTGGCTTCACCTATACCGGCCTGACGGAGGGCGTCACCGAGAAGCCGGCGGGAGCCTGGACCGGCGAACAAGTCGTCGATTTCATGCTGGAGAGCCTGGCGCGCGGCGACTTCTACATGCTTTGCCCCGACAACGACGTCGACCGTTCTCTGGACGAAAAGCGAATGGCCTGGGCCATCGGCGATATCATCGAAAACCGCCCGGCCCTCTCTCGCTGGCACCCTGACCACAAGGACGCTTTCGAAGCCTTCCTGAAGCGCTGACCGGCGGACCGCTGCAGCGTCACGCCAACTTGGTGCGCGATCAGGTCTCGACCTCGTCCGGATAGGTCGAGCGCACCCGCTTTGACTTCTCCGCCGCGTAGCGAAACACGCTGAGCCTGCCATTAGTCTCGAAATAGGCGCGTTCGACCTCGCCGACATCGCGAATGCCATCCACCCTGAGCAGGGCTAAAACCTCACGCTCGGTAAGCGAACCCGAGCCCAGCGTATTTTTCCGGATGCGGCCTTCAGCGATCATCAGCACGGGATCGCCCTCGACCGCCCTTTCCAACCGCCGGCTCCGCTGCAACGCCGCGCCAGTCAATCGGTGCAGAAGGATCACCACCGTAATGACCAGTATGCCCTGCAGCAGGCCGATTTCCGGGTAGAACATTGGATCGCCTGCCGCCGACCCGACCGCGATGACGAGCACGAATTCGAACGGTCCGATCTGTCCGATCGCGTCATGCCCGACCATGCGGGCAAGGAAGATCGTATAGAGGTACATCACCGTAGTTCGGAAAACGATTTCGACGAAGAACAGCGCATCCGCGGTTTCGGCTTCGCCGAAGAAAATGCGAGCGAGATCGAAATTGTAGTCCATGGCGGTCCCCTCATCGTGGCTGCCGCAAAACGCCGCCACGGCGCATGCGGTTCCGGTGGGAGGCCCGAACAGTCTAGCCAGGATTTTGCAGGGGCCGCCCTTGGTGCACGGGCATGCACGCGGGAAAGCGGCCTGGATGCAGGAGGCTGCGCGCGGCGGCGAACTGGCCTAGCCGCGCTCCCATTTCTCCAGAAAGGCCTCGATCGACAGATTTTGCATATCTGGAACGGCCTCGAAAAGACGCTCCACCGGCCAGTCCCACCAGGCCAGCGCCTCGATCCGTTCGGCCAGTGGCGGCACGAAGCGGGGCCGTAGCGGCCGCGCCGGCGTCCCGGCAACAACAAGATAGGCGGCGACATCATGCGTCACCACGGCGTTCGCGCCGATGACCGCGCCATTGCCAACCGTCACCCCCGGCATGATCACCGCTCCGTGGCCGATCCACACATCGTGGCCGATCGTCACTTGCTTTGCCTGCCGGCGCTGGCGAAATTCCTCGTCCACGCCGAGAAAGCGAAAATATTCGTTCGGCCGATAGCTGACCTTGTGCTGGGTGACGCGCTCGACCGGATGCTCCAGCGCATTGATCCGCGTGTTGGCGGCGATGGCGCAGAACTTGCCGATCCGCGTGTAGATCGCCTCCGCGTGCCGCTCGAAATAGGTGAAATCACCGATGCTCACCTCGCGAAGCACGCAGCGCTCGCCGACCGAGGCATAGGGTCCCACCCGGCAGGACTTCAGCTCCGCCGTCGGATGAATACGCGGCTGCGGGTCCTTGAAGCGAAGAGCGTCGTCCATGCTGATGACTTACAGGCGGTCACCAACATTCGTCCATACCTGGAAACACTGCCTACTGCGGCTTGCCCTTCTCCCAGGTCACCTGCTGGCCGTAGAGCGGCACGGTCGACATCGACATTTTTGCCGACCCGTCCTTCACCTGGCGAGAATGCGCAAGATAGATCAGCGTGTCACTGGCCTTGTCGTAGATGCGGTTCACGACCTGCTCCTTCCAGATCAGGCTGATCCCCTGCTTGAACACTTCTTCGCCATCCTCGCCGAGGTCGATCTCGCCGATCTTGATCGGGCCGGTCTGGCGGCAGGAAATGGCGGTGTCGGAGGGATCCTCGAAATAGTTGCCCTTGCGCAGCCGATCGATGATGCCGCGTTCGAAATAGGAAACGTGGCAGGTCACGCCCTCGACCTGCGGATCTTTCACAGCCTCCACGATGATATCGTTGCCGGTCCAATCGACGCCGACTTCGCCGACCTGCTCGGCGAATACCGGTGTACCCAGCAATCCATACAGTGCCGCTCCTGCCAATCCCCGAATAAACCGCATAGCAACCTCCGTCCAAATCTGCGCATTCACATGGGTTGGGCGATCAGCGCTTGCAAGCTCCGTCCGCGGAAGCAATCCTCACCAGACGATGAGCAGCGCAGCAGCGTCACCCGCAATCCAGCGTGAATTTGCTCCGCTGGCGCATCATTCAGGCTTTCGCGGCAGGCCACAACGTCCTATCTACACCTCATGCGGCTGCCTGCTCCCACCACCCTGCCCCACAGCGCCAAGCTGGCGATCGGAATTGCCGCGCTGGCGGCAGCGACCGGCGCTGCCTTTGCCGCCTGGGCGAACAATGGCGCGGGTATCTTCCTGGCGCTGGTCGAAAGCCGCCTCGCCTGGTGCATGTAGCCACGCCGACGCACCCGTGAATCCCGGAATCATCTCATGATGCGCTTCATCCTTGCCGGCATCCTTGTTCTGATGGCCGCCGTCATCGGATTGATGACGTTCAACTGGTATCGCGAACCGGCGAGCGGCCAGCCCTTTGGCGCGCCCTTTGCGCTTGTGGACGACAAGAGCCAGCCAATTACAGAGGCGGCTTTCCGAGGCCACCCCTCCGCCGTCTTCTTCGGTTTCACCCACTGCCCGGAAGTTTGCCCCACGACGCTCGTCGAAATGGACGGCTGGTTGAAAAAGCTCGGCGATGAAGGCAAGGACATCCGCGCCTATTTCGTCAGCGTCGACCCTGAGCGGGACACACCAGACGTGATGAGCAGCTATGTCACCAACGTTTCAACCCGCATAACCGGCATTACCGGCGATCCGGCCAAGGTCAACCAGATGGTCAAGGACTTCAAGATTTTCGCCCGCAAGGTGCCGACCGAAAATGGCGACTACACAATGGATCATACGGCTTCCGTACTCCTTCTGAAGTCGGACGGCGATCTCTTCGGCACCATCGCCTATCAGGAAAACCCCGACGCGGCGCTGGCCAAGCTGAAGCGTCTGGCGACGGAAGGCTGACGCAAACGCATGGGTCAAACCCGCCTTTTCCTTCGGCTCAACCGTGCCGACACGACGCTCGCTTTCGATCTTCTCGAATCGGTCTTTGAGGATGACGGCCTGCCGCTCTCCGTTCTGGAACTCGAGGACGATGAATCCTTTCAGGAGATGTCGATCTACACGGATGGCGAGGCGGATGCCGTCGCGGCGCGGGCTGAGGCCGCGCTGACGTCGCTTGGCATCGCAGAACGCTTCGACCGCGAGGCGCTGCCAGACATCGACTGGGTATCCAAGTCTTTGGAAGGCCTGCGGCCTGTGCGCGCGGGGCGGTTTCTGGTTCACGGCTTGCATGATCGGGACAAGCGCCGTATCGGCGATCTTGCGATCGAGATCGAGGCAGGCCTGGCCTTCGGCACCGGCCACCATGGCACCACCGCCGGCTGCCTGCAGATGATCGATACCGTGGTTCGACGGGAACGTCCGTGCAACGCACTCGACCTTGGCGCCGGCAGCGCGGTGCTCGCCATCGCCATTGCGAAGCTAGCGCATATTCCCGTGCTCGCGACCGATATAGACCCGGTCGCCACGCGCGTCGCTGAGGAGAATGCGAGGCTGAACGGGGTCGCGGCGCATATCGACGCGCGCACCGCCCCCGGCTTCCATCATCCAGCCTTTGCCGCCGGTCGGCCGTTCGACTTGATCGTGGCGAACATCCTCGCGCGCCCGCTGATGAAGCTGGCGCCTCAGATGGCGCAGTTCATCACCCCGGGCGGATCGGTCATCCTGTCCGGCATCCTTGAGCGACAGCGCGAGGCTGTGATCTCAGCCTATGTCGGTCAGCGCTTTCGGCACGTCACTACCCTGCGCCGCGAGGGCTGGGTGACGATCCATATGAAGCGCTGACGTTGAGCACTCAGTCCGCGCGGCGACGCGCCAGATCCGCGCGATCATAGCCCAGCGCCTCAAGCTCGCTGTCGCTGAAGCGTGAGAGGCTTCGGCTGACGTGGAGCCTCGCCTGGCGCTCACGCGCTGCGATGAAGGCGTCGAGCGATCTGCGGAAAAATCCAGGGGAAGATTTGGTCGTGGTCATGTCCATGTTCCTTCAAGGGACTCAGGTCATTTCCTCCACACGGGTAATGTATGCCGTCGGCAGGGGCTGGAGAACGGGCGCCAGTGCATTGGACCCCCGCGCGGAGCGCATACCGCCCCCCTTCCAGTCCCTGGTCCAAACGGCTCGCTCGCTCCCTGGATTGCGCGTCCTCGATGCCGCGTCTAGGGTCCGGCGAAAACCGGAGATAGCCATGGCGGACGAGCCGCATTTTCAGAATTTTTCTTCCGACGCCGATCCTTCGGTGGGCGTTCCGCGCGTCGCCCTGCTGCGGACCTGGCTGGCCGAGCAAAAGCTTGACGGCTTTCTGGTGCCGCGCGCCGACGAACATCAGGGAGAATATGTTGCGCGGGGTTCGGAACGCTTGCGCTGGCTGACCGGCTTTGCCGGGTCGGCGGGCATTGCGCTCATCCTACAGGACAAGGCTATCATCTTCGTCGACGGGCGCTATACGCTCCAGGTGCGCAGCCAGACGGACATGGCTTTGTTCACGCCGGAAAGCCTCATCGACAATCCGCCGGCGTCCTGGATTGGCGAAAACCTGACCAAGGGGGCGCGCATCGGGTTCGATCCCTGGCTGCACACAATCGGTGAAGCCAAGGCGCTGCGGGAGGCGGCTGCGAAAGTCGGCGCCGAACTGGTCGCCCTGGACAAAAATCCGGTCGATGCGATCTGGGAAGACCGGCCCAAAGCTCCGCTCGGCCGTGTCGAGATCCAGCCGATCGAGTTCGCCGGCGAGTTGGCGAAGGACAAGCTCGTCCGGCTGGGCGACTCGATTGCCAAGCAGGGCGCGACGCATGCGGTGCTCACCGACCCCTCCTCGCTCGCCTGGACCTTCAACATTCGCGGCTCCGACCTCGAGCATACGCCTTTGGCGCTTGGCTTCGCCATTCTCGCGGCCGAAGGCGCGCCGATGGTCTTCATCGACAAGCGAAAGCTGCCGATCGAGCCGGAAGCCTATCTCAACCAACTCGCCGACCTAAAAGCGCCCGGCGACCTCGAGGCCGAACTGGCGGCCTTGGCGAGATCCGGCGCACGTATCGCACTTGATCCGGCATTGGCCGCAGAGAAGCTGCGCATGATTGTGGAAACGAATGGCGCCACTGTGGTCTCAGCCATTGATCCGGCGCGCCTGCCCCGCGCAACCAAGAACAAGGCGGAACTGGCCGGCGCGCGCGCCGCGCATCGGCGCGATGGCGCCGCCATGGCGAGGTTCCTGTGCTGGATGGACGCGCAGCGGCCTGGCACCGTCGACGAAATTCTGGCCGTCTCGCGTCTTGAAGCAACCCGCCGGCAGGCCGGAGAAGAAACGCAGCTGCCGCTGAAGGATATCTCCTTCGACAGCATTTCCGGCGCGGGACCGAATGGCGCGATCGTGCACTATCGCGTCTCGCGGGCAAGCAACCGCGTACTCGGCAAGGACGAGCTCTTCCTGATCGACTCCGGCGGCCAGTATCAGGACGGCACGACCGACATTACCCGCACCATTATCATAGGCACCCCAAGCGCGGAGATGCGCGAGCGATTCACGCTCGTGCTGCGGGGGATGATCGCCATTTCCATGCTGCGCTTTCCGCCCGGGACGCGCGGCTGCGACATTGACGCCTTCGCGCGCCAGGCACTTTGGCATCGCGGACTCGACTACGCGCATGGCACTGGCCATGGCGTCGGCGCTTATCTCTCGGTGCATGAAGGGCCGCAGCGGATCGCCAAGACCGGGACGGAGAGGCTGCTCGCCGGCATGATCATTTCCAACGAGCCCGGTTACTACAAGGCGGACGCATACGGCATCCGCAGCGAGAATCTGATCATCGTCACCGCGCCGCTTCCGATTCCGGGTGGCGACATCGCCATGCACGCTTTCGAGACGCTGACGCTGACCCCTTTCGACCGCCGCCTGGTGAACACCGACCTTCTATCGCCAGCTGAACTGCAATGGCTCAACGCCTATCATGCCCGCGTCCTGGCCGAAATCGGCCCGATGGTCGATGGCGAAACGCTGAAATGGCTGGAGGCCGCGACAGCAACCTTGTGAAAACTTCCGTGAAGGACACTGAGAGCATCCAAACCCTTCATCTCGACGAACACTATGTCGATCCGCGTCTTGTCGACCTGTACGACTTCGAGTGCGGATGGAGCGTGGATCGCGACTTCTACCTCGAACTCGCGGGCGAAGACGCTAAAGCCGTGCTCGACCTGGGCTGCGGCACCGGCCTTCTCTGTGACGCCTATGCCGCGCGAGGTCATCGCGTGACCGGCGTCGACCCCTCTGCTGCGATGCTGGATGTCGCAAGGCAGAAGCCTTACGGCAGCACAATCGATTGGGTGTGCTCTGCCGTTCAGGATTATCGCTCGGAGAAGCGCTTCGGCCTCATCATCATGACCGGTCACGCCTTTCAGGTGCTGCTCGGCGACGACGATATTCTCACCGCTTTTGAGACGATTCGTCGCCATTTGGCGCCAGGCGGCATGGTTGCGTTCGAATCCCGAAATCCAGCCGAGGATTGGTCGTCGCGCTGGAACCAAGAGGTTCGAATTGACTCGCCGTCGGGACCAGTTCGTGTGGTGAGAACGGTGAACGAGGCGCGCGGTGACCGTGTCAAGTTCGAGACCTGCTATCATCTGGCCGACGGAGAAGTACTCGTTTCGCGGAGCGACCTGCGCTTCCCGACTGCCGATCAAATCGAGAGCTGGCTTTCGTCTTGCGGCCTGCGCGTTATCGCCCTCTTCGGCGACTGGAACCGCAGCCGGTTCGATCCAGCCCAATCGGACGAGATGATATTCCTTGCTGGCGTCTAAGCCCGGGTAGGCGGACCACTCACCATCTGCCCCAACAGGATCAGCACTAACGCTGGGTAGCAATCCGGTGGTCAGGCGATCCAGTCCAAAGGGATGTCGAGGGCGGTCGCAAGGGCTTCCAGCGTGTCGCGTGCACCGGCCTTATGGCCCGCCTCGATCTCCGACAAAAAGCCCTGTCCGATCCCGGCGCGGCTCGCCAGTTCGGACTGTGTCATGTCGCGCCAGCGGCGGATCGCCTTAAGCCTGCTATCGCCCCGCAGCAGCAGCGCACTGACCTCCGGCGGAAGCATCGCCTTTGGTTTTTCGGCCAGTTCCGCCTTGCGCGCATCGTAGATCGCGACATCGTCATCGTCTTCGTCGCGGGCGGCGATGAGTGCGTCATAGTCCGCCCGGCTCAGCACGACGAGTTCTTCGCCCGTAGGGGACCGGATAATCTGAATCTCGCTCATGTCGATTGTCCTTCAATTGCGCCGATAAGTGGTCGTCTCCCGCTTGCCCACATAGATCGCGAGGATGGTTGCCTGATCTTCGTCGAACAACACTCGGAAACGACCAATCCGCAGCCGATAACCATCACGTCCGGGGAGTCGCTTAACGTCGCCTCCCCCGGTGGTTGCATAACGAACCAACCCCGCATCTACCGCAGCTCTATCTTCAACCGGCAAGCTATCGATATCCTTGGCCGCCGCATGAGAGAAGATGATCGCTTTCACAGCGATAATATCTCTAAATTATCGCTCTACGTCAAGCAGACTACCCCACGAGCTGCCTGAGCAGGATCAGCACAGCAGCGCCGACGAGAAACATGGTCATCAGCCCGCCCCGCAGGGAGACAAGCCCTGCCACGACAAGAGCGGCCCATTCGGCAGGTCCCGCGTTCAGCAGCGACGGTGCAACGAGCGTTGTCAGCACCGCTGCCGGCACCGCATTGAGAGCCGCCTCGACGCGTGGGTGCACGGTCTGGAAACGCGACAGGACGAGATGACCGCCCACGCGGGTAAGGTAGGTCGCCACCGCGGCGGCGGCGATGATCCAGATCGTCGTGCTCACCGCTTCCCCTCCTGCACCGCAGCCTTGTCTTTCACCGGACCGACGATCACCGCAAGCACGATGCCCGCCAGGGCGCCCAGCGATACATGCCAGGGCGAGCCGACAAATTTGTAGGCCAGCATCGCGGCGACGCCGCTAACGAGCACGATCGGCAGCCACAGGGGGCGGCTGCGGAAGCCCATCACGATGCCAAAGAAGTAGATCGGCAGGAGGAAGTCGAGGCCGAGCGCCTGCGGATTGGGGACCAGCGAGCCAAACATGGCGCCAAGCCAGGTGCAGAAGATCCAGGACACGGCGACGGGAAACGCCGCGCCCATATACCACGCAAAGCCGACGGACTTGCCGGATTCGGCACGCGCCTCCGCGAGCGCGAATTGCGGGTCGGTGAGGAGAAAATATCCGGCGGCCTGTTGCCACACCGGCCAATGCGCCAGCCGGCTGCCGATGGCGGCAGAATAGAGCACGTGACGAAAATTCACCGCAAAGATCGAAAGGACGATCAGCCATGGCGCGATCTTCTGGCCGAACAGTTCGATGCCGACCATCTGGCTGGCGCCGCCGAACACCGTCGCACTCATCAGCGCCGTTTCAAACACACTGAGGCCATTGGCAACCGCCAACGCACCGAACAGCATGGCGAACGGCGCCGACGCGACAATAACCGGGATGCAGAGCCGTGCCCCGTCCAGAAAATCGTCCAGCGAGGAAGCCGGCATGTCAGTCTCGTCTTCAGCAAGAATTGTTTCGGTGCTCATCGCTGTTCCAGTCTTTGCAGGTTCAGCTAGGCATCGACGTCCCTGCTGTCACGCGAATTCGCTTGAGGAATGCGTCAACCAATGTGATTAATGGTCTGGCAATGCCGTTAAATCAACGGGTTAGCGCACCCTGCTCTATCCGGCTGCAAGCACTAGGCAATCCTGTCGAACCACTCATCCTCGCTGATGACTTCGATGCCAAGGTCGGTCGCCTGCTTCAGCTTTGAACCGGCTCCCGGCCCCGCCACCACAAGGTCGGTCTTCTTCGACACCGAACCGGCGACCTTTGCGCCAAGCTTTTCGGCCATTGCCTTGGCCTCGTCGCGAGACATTTTCTCCAGCGATCCGGTGAACACCACCGTCTTGCCGGCGACTGGCGAGGAGATCGCGGCGACCTTTTCCTCATTGAGCGGCGTAACCTCCGACAGCAGTGCATCAAGCGCTTCGCGGTTGTGCTCTTCCGCGAAGAAGTCGACGACTGCTTCGGCAACGGTCGCGCCGATGCCGCCGACCTCATTCAGGTCACGCCAGGCTTCGTTGCCGGGATCGCCCTTGCCCTCAGGGACCACCGCCTGTTCGCCAACGGCGCGCAGCGCCGCAAAGGACAGGAAGTGGCGCGCCAGCCGCTTGGCGTTGGTCTCGCCGACATGGCGGATGCCCAGCGCATGCAGGAAACGCCAGAACTCCACGCTGCGCTTGGAGTCGATCGCGTCGAGCAGTTTCTTCACCGAAGTCGCACCAAAGCCGTCGATATTCTCGAGCTTGGTGAGCGATTTGGACTGCCGCTCCTTCAGCGTGAAGATGTCGGCAGGCGTGCGAATGCGCATCGCGTCGTCGTCAGCATGGAAGAAGAACTCGATCTGCTTTTCGCCGAGGCCCTCAATATCCATTGCCCCGCGCGACACGAAATGGCGCAGCCGCTCGACGGCCTGCGCCGGACAGATCAGACCGCCAGTGCACCGGCGCACAGCCTCCCCCTCCTCGCGCACTGCGTGGCTACCACAGGCCGGGCAGCGATCCGGGAAAATATAAGGCTTGGAATCATTTGGCCGCTTTTCCAGATCTACATCGAGAACCTGCGGTATGACATCGCCCGCCCGCTGGATCCTCACAGTATCGCCGACGCGAATATCGCGGCCGCCGCGAATAGGCTGGCCGCTATTGCCGAGACCCTTGATGTAGTCTTCATTGTGGAGCGTGGCGTTGACAACAACCACGCCGCCGACCGTGACGGGTTCGAGCCGCGCCACCGGGGTCAGCGCGCCGGTGCGACCCACCTGGATGTCGATCCCGTTCAGCACGGTGAGCGCCTTCTCCGCTTCAAATTTATGCGCGGTTGCCCAGCGGGGACTGCGTGAGCGGAAGCCAAGCCGCTCCTGGAGGTCCAGCCGATCCACCTTGTAGACGACGCCGTCTATGTCATAGGGCAGCAGCGCGCGCTCCGCCTCGATCGAGTGATAATGCGCCAATATGTCTTCGACGCTCGAGCAGCGCACCATCTGGTCGTTGATCGGAAATCCCCAATCGCCGAAGCGGCGCACAACGTCATACTGCGTGGTTCCCAAAGGCTCGCTCGCCTCGCCCCAGGCATAGGCGAAGAACTTCAACGGCCGCGACTTGGTCACCTCAGGGTTTTTCTGCCGAAGGCTTCCCGCTGCGGAGTTGCGCGGATTGGCGAAGGTCTGCCCGGTTTCCGCCATGCGCTTCTGGAGCGCGAAGAAATCGTCTCGGCGCATATAGACCTCGCCACGCACGTCGACCGTGTCCGGCGCGTCAGCCGGAAGGCGATGGGGAATCTCCGCAATCGTGCGGATGTTGGCGGTGACGTTTTCTCCGGTTACGCCATCGCCGCGCGTCGCAGCCGTCACAAGCCTCCGGTTCTCGTAGCGCAGGGACATTGACAGGCCGTCGATCTTGGGCTCGGCGGTAAAAACCAGTTCCTGGTCCGCTGGCCATGCAAGAAACCGCCGCACGCTGGCCACGAAGTCGCGCACATCCTCGTCCGAGAAGGCGTTGTCGAGGGACAGCATCGGCTTTGAGTGAGTGACCTGCGCGAACGCTCCAGACGGTGCTGCACCGACTTTCTGCGTCGGCGAATCGGCTCGCACCAGCTCGGGAAATCGAAGCTCGATCTCGGCGTTGCGGCGGCGCAGCGCGTCATATTCGGCATCGCTGATCGTCGGCGCGTCTTCGGCATGATAGCGGCGGTCGTGGCCGGCGATCTCCGACGCCAACCGGGCAAGCTCCGCTGCCGCCTGTTCCTCGCTCAGCAAATCCACGGATGGTTCGGTCTTGGCCATGTCTGTACTCATCTGTCGTGGTGCGGTTTTTGGTGAAGCGGCGGTAAATGTAAACCACCTGACATCGGGTCAGCCAGCGTCGTCGCCGTGACTGCTGACGGTGGGCTACCGCTGCAGCCCAATGCGCCGAAGACAGACGCTGGTCGCCGTGCTAACGGGACGGCACAATCTGTCATCCATCATGCGCCTCATTCCCCTCATCCTCGCCGTCGCCCTTTTCATGGAAAACATGGATTCGACGGTCATTTCCACCTCGCTGCCGGCGATTGCGATCGACATCGGCACGAGCCCGATCGCGCTGAAGCTCGCGCTGACAGCCTATCTGGTCTCGCTGGCGATCTTCATCCCGATCAGTTCGTGGTTCGCCGATAAGTACGGTGCCAAGCGGGTTTTCCAGGCGGCGATCTTCGTTTTCATGGCGGGCTCGATTGGCTGCGCAATGGCCGGATCGCTGGGCGGCTTTGTGATCGCCCGCTTCCTGCAAGGCATGGGTGGAGCGATGATGACACCAGTCGCCAGGCTGGTGCTCTTTCGCACAACGCCGCGCGGCGAACTGGTATCGGCGATGGCCTGGCTTACGGTGCCGGGTTTGATCGGGCCGCTTATCGGACCGCCACTTGGCGGGTTCATCACCACCTATTTCTCCTGGCACTGGATCTTCCTGATCAACATTCCCATCGGTCTGATCGGCAGCGTTCTCACCCGCATCTATTTGCCTGACATGCCGCCTGCCGGCGTCAAGGCGCTGGACATAGTGGGATTCAGCCTCGTTGCGATTGCGGCCTCGGGCATTGTGTTCGGGCTGTCGGTGATCAGCCTGCCCGCGCTGCCGCCGATCTTCGGCATCCTGGCGGTGATCACCGGCGCCGTGGCATTAATCGTCTACATTCTCTATGCGCGCCGCAAGGCGAACCCGATCCTCCAACTGGGTCTGTTCGCCAATCCGGTTTTTCGGTCGGCCATCGTCGGTGGCACATTGTTTCGCATCGGCAACGGCGCCCTGCCATTCCTGCTGCCGCTGATGTTTCAGCTTGGGTTCGGGATGACACCGTTCGAATCGGGCAGTTTGACCTTTGTCGCCGCCGCCGGCGCAATGGCCATGAAATTCCTGGCGCCCCGCGCTTTGCGCCTTGGAGGCTTTCGCAACATCCTGATTTCCACCGCCTTGATCACTGCCTGCTTCAGCGCGGCCAATGCCTTGTTCACCCCCGCGACCCCGCATCTCGTGATCATTGCGATGCTGTTGGTCGGCGGCTTTCTGCGGTCGCTGTTCTTTACCTCGGCCAACACTCTGGTGTTTGCCGCCGTCGAAGATGCGGAAGGCAGCCAGGCAACCGCGATTTCGGCGACGACACAGCAGGTCTCAATCGCCCTTGGCGTTGCGGTCGCGGGCGGCATTCTGGAAATCTCGGCGCTTTCGACGGGGAGCGCGACAAGCCTGGAGTCGTTCGCGATTGCCTTTGTCACGGTGGGCTTCATTACCGCTTCGGCGGCATTCGCTTTCTTGCGGCTGGCCCCGGAAGCCGGCAATGTCGTCTCCGGCTACAGGCTGCGGCCGCCTGAAGAGGTAGCATCGGCCACCAGCCCGACCAGATCCTGAACGAGCAGAAGTTTGCCTAGCGGTTTTCCGGTTCGGAACCCGCGACGAAACGAATATTGGAGCGGCTGAACGATTCCGTGGAATCGTTAGTCGGCCGGTGCCGTGTCCTTGCCCTTGAAGCCCCGCGCCAGCAGATAAAGCTCCACCGATTCGTCCCGCGACGCCGGCGGCTTCACGTGGTGGACCGACTTGAAATTGCGCTTGAGCAGGTTGAGCAGATCCGACTCGGTGCCACCCTGGAACGTCTTGGCCAGGAAGTGCCCGCCCGGCCTCAGCACTGAAATGGCGAAGTCGGCCGCCACTTCGCAAAGATGCATGGTGCGCAGATGATCGGTGCGCTGGTGGCCTGTGGTCGGCGCGGCCATGTCGGACAGCACGACATCGGGTGCACCGCCCAACACTTCGAGCAGTTTCGCCGGAGCATCGTCATCGAGGAAATCCTTCAGAAGGATCGCCGAGCCGGGTACGGGGTCTACTTCCAGATAGTCGATTCCGACGACGTGCGGTGTCTCGGCGCTGGACTTGGTGCGCACCGACGCGACCTGGCACCAGCCACCCGGAGCCGCGCCCAGGTCGACCACCTTCATGCCCGGCTTCAATACATGGTAGCGGTCATCGATCTCGATCAGCTTGTAGGCGGCGCGCGAGCGATAGCCCTCAGCCCGCGAACGCTGTACGTAAGGGTCGTTCAAGTGCCGTTCGAGCCAGCGGCGCGACGATTCCTTGAGGCCCCGCTTCTTCTTGACCTTGGTGCGCAGCACGCGAGGCCCCTGCCCGCCGCTCCCCCCCGGTTTGCTCATGGTCGTGCTCCGAAGCGGCCGCCGCGCCGCCAGACGCCATCCTCGGCCATCAACTCGGTAAGTATGCCCTCACGCAGGCCGCGATCGGCGACCCGCAGGCGCTCGGACGGCCACACCTCGCGGATGGCCTGGAGGATTGCGCAGCCTGCAAGGACCAGGTCGGCGCGGTCGGCGCCGATGCACGGATTGGCGACCCGTGCCTGGAAATCCCAAGACAGCAGACGCTCCATCATGGCGTCGACCTGTTCCGATGTCATCCAGAGGCCGTCCACCTTGCGGCGGTCATAGCGATCGAGTTCAAGGTGGATGCCGGCCAGCGTGGTCACCGTTCCCGAAGTTCCGAGCAGATGGAAGCGCGGCGTACGCGACACATGCGCCAGGCGGTCGCGCCCGGAAAACGCCTCAAGGTGAACGCGAACATCCGCCACCATCGCCTGGAAGACATCGCGGGAAACCATCTTGCCGCCGAACCGTTCGGCCAGTGAAACGACGCCGAGCGGCAGCGACGTCCACGAAACGATATGCGATGCGAGCCGCGGCGTGCGCTGGCGCGACAGGTCGATCAGCGCGATTTCGGAAGAGCCGCCGCCAATGTCGAACAGCACCACCCCGTCCGTGTCGCGTTCCACCAGCGAACCGCAGCCCGACACCGCGAGCCGGGCCTCGGTGCGGCGGTCGATGATCTCGAGCTTCAGTCCTGCCTCGCGTTCGACGCGCTGCAGGAATTCCGCGCCGTTGTCAGCCGAGCGGCAGGCTTCCGTCGCGATCAGACGCGAGCGCCTGACGCTGCGATTGCGCAGCTTGTCGCCACACACTTTCAAGGCTTCGACGGCGCGATCCATCGCTGCCTGGCCAAGCCGCCCATTGGCGGTCAGCCCCTCGCCCAGCCGCACGATGCGGGAAAACGCATCCACGACGCGGAACTGGCCCGGGCGGCCCGGCACCGCAACCAGGAGGCGGCAATTGTTTGTCCCGAGATCGAGGGCGGCGAAAGCGGGAGCGCGATGATGGTCCTCGCGCAGGCCCAGCCCTTCATGGCCGAAGCCGCCGGGCCGGACCTGGCGCTGATCCTGTCGCAAGGGATGCGCCGCCGGCATTGCGTCGGCTATCGCAGCATTTTCCGGATGCCCCTGATCCGCAGCGCCGGAGCCAACCCCCGAGGCGGATCGCGCGGCGTCCTTTGCGAAAACCTTGCGATGTTTCTTGCGTTTGCGCCGCTTCTTGCCCTGCGGCGCCGAGGCTCGTGCAGCCGCGCCGAACCTCGATCCGGCACCTTGCGCCTCACGAGCGGACTCGCCCTCCGGCGGTGCGGCGCCGGCGTGACCCTGTTCCACGCTTGACCCTTCTGGCGCCGCGCGAACCTTACGGACGCTGCAGGCGCTCAAATTCTTCAGTTGCCAACAAACTATCAGCGGATTGACGATTCACCAAGGCTCTGACAGCAAAATGAATGAGGCACTCGGAGCGTGTGGGTCCGAAAGCCAAGGGCGTGAGGCGCGAAGTTGAGCATGGGCGAAGTTGGGGCCGGGGTCCGATGAAGCTGAAGACCTACGTCTGGCCGGCGATCGGCCTTGCGGCCGTGTGCTTCTCCGGATGGCTGCTTTACCACGAGCTGCGCTATACCTCCCTTGACGATGTCTGGGAAAGTCTCACGCTCATCCGGCCCTATCAATGGGCGCTGTCGGCGCTCAGCGCGGTCGTCGCCTATTTCGCCCTTGCCGGATACGACCACATCGCACTGCTCCATCTGCGGCGGCATGTGTCATGGCTTTTCGTCACCATCTGCTCCTTCACCACCTATGCCTTGGCGCACAGTATTGGCGGTTCAGTGCTGTCCGGCGCGGTGGTGCGCTACCGCGCCTATGGCAGCCGCGGCCTTTCCGCCCAGGAAGTTGGCATCCTCGTCGGCATCTGTTCGCTGACCTTCGTGGTTGCAGTGGTCTTTCTCACCGGGCTAGTGCTGGTGATCCACCCGAACCTGCTCGAACGATTTGCCGATTTGAGGGGCCTGCCGCTCTCCAAGAGCGCCGGTATCGTGATGCTCCTTGCGGTTGCTGCCTATGTGTTCGGCAGCTGGCTTCAGCTCAGGCCGCTGAAAATCGGCAAGTTCGAGTTACATTACCCGGCTCTGCCGATCGTTGCCCGGCAATTGATCATCGGCCCGCTGGAAATCCTCGCAGCCGCCGCCATCATCTATTTCGCACTGCCCGGCGTGGAAAACCCCGGCTACCTCACGGTGCTCGGCGTGTTCCTGGTCTCCTTCTCCGCAGCCCTGCTGTCGCACGCGCCGGGAGGACTGGGCGTCCTTGAAGTGGTCTTCATCGCCGGCCTTTCCGACATGGACCCGGCCTCCGTCATGGCGGCGCTGCTGGTCTTCCGGCTGTTCTACCTGATCATTCCGCTCATGCTGGCCATTCTGGTGGTGCTGGGCTTCGAGCGGTCGCAGCTTGCCAATGGATAAGCCGCCGGCGCAGCGCTTGACCCGCTCTGCATGCTCTCGACCGATTCCGGGCCGGTTTATGCTCATCTCGTCTGCTTGCCAGCTTGGGTGACCGTGCAAAACGGGCGGCTCGGGGTCGTTCCACCACGAGCCCAATAGAGGTCGGTCCGCGGCAGGGCTAAGAGCGGTCGTTCCCCCAAAAAAAATACCCCGGGGCGGTCGTTCAACTACGAGCCCAGGAGAGGTTCCACCAAAGGCGCCGAGGAGAGATTTCACCACAGGCTCGGAAGATCATCGAACTCGCCTCATATTGGATATGCGCTAAACCCGCCGTCCGTGGCCTTGATCGACCGGCAATATGTGTTAAAAGGCGCGCGCATCGACGATGTGCCTCTTCGACGCTCATCGTTGCAATCAAAGGCCGCAGCCCATATTGAGGGCAGCCGTCGCGATTGGGGAATAGGTTAACGGTAGACCCACGGACTCTGACTCCGTTAGTCCTGGTTCGAATCCAGGTTCCCCAGCCAAACCAAACCAAACACTTAGCCGCCGTATCGTCCCGATTTCATGTTGCGTCGTGTTGCAACTGATTTCCCTTTGTTTTCAATGGCTCTCACCGGCGTGCGGCAACTCCACGCGACATGAAACGCGACATGGATTGGTCATGCCTGCGACTCGTTCACAGGTTTCTCCCACGTGGTGCCACGAAGGAACCGCGTGAACCGTTAGACGGCGGTGCCTTCATAGAACCGTCGTCGGGCCTCGAAACTGAGTTCTTCTGCAACCGGTTTTCGAGGCCACCCACTTTCGGCAAAGCCGATCCTCACTATAAGGGTTTCCAGCCTACCGGTTCCGGCGAGGCCCCGGTAGGAGAGTAGGTTTTCCAACCCGGAGAAGGTGGAAGCTGCAGCTTCCTTAAATGGGCCGCGACAAACCGTTCACACTGGAAACGGTCGCCAGTAACCGGTTCCGTGGAGGCACCGGTTTTCGTGGCCAACCTGTCCGCCACGTGCCTACGTCGCATTCAAGTTACCCGGTGCCTGGATGGAACCGATGACCGTCCCTCACGCACCAGGATGTGTTGCTCGCGCTGCCGAAACCCCTGCCGTGCAGGAAGGGGTTTATCGGCGCTGCCGTCGTCGCTGGGCCAACGTTTCTGGCGGTGCCACGGCGGAACCGCCCGAACAGTCGAAGGTGGCCCCACGGAAGTATAGCTCGGTGCGAAGCTTCGTTTTCATCACTTGGGATTATCGGCGCTTAAGGCGAAGACTTCTGTCCAACCGCAATCACCAGCTAAGGACGCGAGACTCTCACAGAAAGTCGGGATACCGCCACGATCGCGTTGCACCACAACGTTATGCGAAAGATGCGGTCCCCGGCCTACGGAATGGGTGCTGCTCAGGAACTTCCCCC
>Ga0190271_10000192_pt1 | contig 30690 bp, 37 predicted proteins | sample Popmic356T_FD_133747 | JGI IMG/M metagenome (GOLD analysis project Ga0190271, IMG submission 133747) | Populus adjacent soil microbial communities from riparian zone of Weber River, Utah, USA - 356 T | ecosystem: Environmental > Terrestrial > Soil > Riparian zone | place: USA: Utah | collected...
GACCCAGCCGCCCGAGCAGGCGCCAGCCGCCCAGCCAGAGCCATGAGGAAGTACGCGATGGCCGTCTTACAGCAGGTCGGCACGCTCGTCGTGGACCCCGACGAACCACTCGGGGAGAAGGCGTACCTGCAAGAGTACGACCCCGAAGCCCACGACGGCATGGGGTTCGTCCTGTGGACCGACAGCATCGAACAGGCGTTGCTGTTCGATGACCCCGCAGCCCACTGGGCGCTCTGGCGGCGCGTCCCCCAGAATCGCCCGCTACGGGACGACGGGCTCCCCAACCGACCGCTGACAGCGTTCACGATCGAGGTCATCCCCGTGGAGGTCGCCTGATGGACCGTCTTGGGCTGTGGGTGCTGAACAACCGCTACCACATGGCGAAGGAACTCCCCGATGGGCGCATCGTCGCCATCAGCCGCATGACGTTCGGCAAGTGGCGACTGCTGATCGGCACGTACGACTGGGTGGACGACGGCTACTGATACGAGGACGAGAGCGTCGTGGTCACGGCGCTGATCGAGTACGACGGGACGAGCGAGCCCGAAGGTTGGTATCGCCACGTCCAATCCGGTCGTCGCCGCCCTGACGGCGATCCCACCCAGGAGTACGTGATGCCATGACGACACCCGCTCAGCACCCCGCGCGCTACAACGAACGGCTCATCTCCCTCTTCACGAGCATCCTGCAACGAGAGGGCGCTGGGGGCTGGCTACTCGACCCGATGGCCGGGACAGGCGAACGACTGGCTGACCTCCAAGACGCGACGGGCTGGCACTGCTACGGCGTCGAGTTGGAACCGGTGTTCATCGTGCGCAAGGACATCGTGGAGCAAGGCGACGCGTGCAACCTTCGCTTCGACAGCGGCTCGTTCGGCGCCATCTGCGTCTCCCCCACGTACGGCAACGGCATGAACGACCACTTCCTGTCGTCCGAGACGAGCGCCCGCCACACGTACGTCCATCGAGCCCGAGCGATCCGCCAGGAGCCGTCGTACCTGCTGCCCATGAACAACACGGGGCGCTGGCACTTCGACACCGCCGAGTACCGCATCCTCCACGAACAGGCGTGGCGAGAGTCGGTGCGTGTGCTCAGACCGGGCGGCATCTTCATCCTCAACACGAAGAACGCCGTGAGCCGACAGCGCCGAGACACGTGCTACTGCGTGACGGCGTGGCACATCGGGCTGCTCATGGAACTCGGCTTGGACTACGAGGCGCATCACATCGTCGGGCTCAGCGGGCTCACCTACGGCGACAACCGAGAGCGCGTCCAGTGGGAAGATGTCGCCGTGCTCAGGAAGCCGGGTAACGTGTGAGCAACCCACGGATTCCTCGTCCGCGGTGTGTGTCGTCGGGGTGGAGACGGCTAGCGGGTCTGTCTCCACACCGATGAAGATTCGGCTCCCCGTCGCCAAGCACGGGACGCGAGCGCTCTACAACCGCCGCAAGAACCCGTGCCGCTGCGTGCGGTGCCGTGAAGCGAACCGGCGTTACCAGCAGGTCTACAAGCAGCGGAAGCGTCGTGGCTGGTAGACGCCGCCCCCCATGGGCAGCAGACCGCGCGATATATCGCGCGCTGCTCCCGTCCGAAACGGAGTACCGACGCTCGATCGAGGACGCCGCGATGCTGCTCGGCTGGGACGTCTGCTGGCATCGCCCCGGCCAGAACCGCGACGGCACGTGGGTCACGGCTACCACGTTGAAGGGCTGGCCTGATCTGACGCTGATTCGCCCGCCTCGCATCGTGTTCGCGGAGATCAAGGGGCCGAAGACGCCGGTCACCCCGGAGCAGGTCTACGTGCTGGAACGCCTCGGTCGTTGCGCTGGTGTCGAGGCGTATCTGTGGCGCTCAGGCAAGAACGATCTGCAACGGGAGATCGTTCCCATCCTGCAACGTTCTGCTACACTCTGACGCGTGGACACACACCAACACGCGGAGGGACTCATGACACAAGCAGCGGGCGCTTACGTTCAGCGCATCCAACGGGAACAGCAGAAGGTCGAGCAGGAGATCGCACGACTCAGGCGCATCTGGATTCACGCCGACAAACTCCACATGGGTCGCCGCTTCATGCGTGACCTAGAGAAGTTGCTCGGCGCCTACTCCCAGCCGCTCCACGACGAGCGCGACCATCTCCGCATGATGATGGACGCCGCCGAACGAGGCGCCGAAGTGACCGCCAATCGCACGTGGGTCACCCGGCTCGATGATGACCAGTTGCCTGGCATCCACGCCGTCTAGCCCCACACCCCCACGTTCGGCAGCGACGTGAACGAGGTCGTGTTGATGTAGTCCTGGTTGATCGCCACGACCCCGGCGTAGACGATGATCCAGCCGATCCCCAACGCGCTCGGCGGCAACGAAGGTTGAGGCGGGGGAAGCGCAGCAGACGGCGAGCCTTCCACGACGATGATCTCCGCGTTGTCGCCTGTCGCGCCGCCCGCTGACGGGTCGTTCACCTTCACGCACACGACGTCCCAGCGCTGACCGCTCGCAGGAGCCGCAGAGATCGGCAGGTTCATCGGAGCGTCGTTCTCCACGACGTACATGCCCTGGTTGGGCGAATCGTCCCCCTGCACGTAGCAGAGCCCCGCCGCGACGTCCACGCTCATGTTCGCCCCGAGCCCACGAGGCGTCACCCCGAAGCCACGAGCGATGCCTTCACTCGACGCGCTCGCAGCGATCACCTGACGATCCTCACGAGCCTCGTAGTTGCCCGCTTGCAGCCACATCGGGTTGACAGTCACGGCGACTCCTCGGGTAGCGCCTGCTGAGCCCTCATGCGGGGCCGATGTCCATGATGGCGATGTACCGCTGGCTGGTCATCACCCGAGCGCCAGCCGGGGCGCCGACGATGACGTGTTGGAAGGCGACGCTCATCGCCTGACCAGGGTTGCCGCCCGTCGTGAAGAACCCGACTGCGCTCGCCCGATATGCAGCGCCGAGACGTTCCAACGGCCAGCCGTAGACGAGCACTTCCTGGCCGACAAGGAACCCCGCCCAGTTCGCGTGGTACGACAACGCGTAGTCAGGCGGCGACACCTGCGTATCGACGTTGACCACGCCGCCGTACGTGATCGGGTACGGCCCCGCTTGCGCTTCGACTCGACAGGAGAACTGCACCATGTAGGTGCGTCGAGCCCGCAACTGGCGCTGCGGGTCCGTCCACTCAGCCCAGTCCGCAGTGCCCGGAGGGTTGGTCATCGTGATGCTGATCGGGTCGTTGAGCGCCTTCTGGTACTGGATGCCCCACGGCAGATTCAGCGGGCGCTGCCACAGCCCGCCACGACGAATCCAGAACGTACCGTCGTCCATCGTGACGGCCTGCGCGCCTTCCGGCGCTCCGGGCCACTGAGCGAGCAACTCGTTGTAGTTGGCGAAGACCTGATTCGTGCGGTCCCTGATCTCGGCACCCCACGATGCGAGGATCGGGTTGCCCTTGACGGGGGTGACGGTCAGAGCCATGGCGGGATGCTACGCCGGTCAGGCCGCGTGGAACTCGCTGCCGGTCCACTGGTGCAACGTGTCACCCGTGGGGAGCGACCCGACAAGCCAGAGGCCCTTCAAGTCACCCATGCCCAACTCCCGCTTCGTCGCGCCGAGGCGTTCGTAGAGGTCGTACTCGGCTTGGTCGCGAACCCACGAGACGGTGTGCCCCAGCCCCTTGGAGTCGATCATGCCGACGAACTTGGCGTTGACGTCCTTCACAGAGAGCAGATGCAGCACGAACGTTCCTCCTGGGATCGGGGTGGGACCAGGCTGCCCGCCCATGAGTGAAGCGACCTCCGCGCGGAAGAGGTCCATGTTCCAACGGCACGCGTTGTTGCAGCCGTCGTGGTTCCCGTCGCAGAAGCGGGACGGGCCAGTGGGGTCGCACTTCCGGTCGGTCCACTCCCAGTGGCTCAGCGAGTCCGTCGCGGGCACGAGCCCGTAAGCCTGGCTGAGAGCGACGTTGATCTTCACCGCTGAGTCCTGCTGCGACGCCGGGTACGCCTCACCTGTCCCTGCGTTCGCGATCTCCAACCCGAATCCGTTGGAGTTCCCGGCGTCTTCGGGGACTGTGCCCTTCGATGACTGCCACGGAGGCCGGCTGTCGCTCCCCCCACCCTTCCCTGCGTGGTTGCTGGCGCCCCCGGCGTACAGATGCAGCAGACCGGTGCGGTCGAGCAGGCCGTTGGCGATCGGGTTGTCCGGCCCGGTCATGCAGTAGTTCACGTCGTTGGCCGGTGTGGTGTTGGAGGCGGTGTGGTGGTTGTAGATCACAAGGAGTTGAGAGAAGCCGCCGCTGCTGCGGCTGTTCCACTCCCATCCTGGGTAGACCTTCAAGGGCACCACGTCGTCCAGCACGTCGGCCACGTTGCGGTAGTTGGGCGTGGAACCGTTGAGCCAGATGTCGCCCACTACCGCAGTCCTCCCTCGCGTCGCAGCCGGTCGAGCAGATCAGCGAACGCGTAGGCGTACGCGGCTCGCTCGTCGGGGTGCAGGTCATCGAACAGCGGTCGCGACTCGTCTTTCGTCACGTGACGTAATCCCCGGAGTAGTAGACGTGCCACGGATTCCGGGTCGGGAGCGTCAGTGTCGAACGAATCCGCTGGTTCCCAGTCCCCGAAGTCACTCACGGGCACACCCTAACTCGCGGGGGCTTCCAGAGCCTCGACTCGTGCGCTGAGCGTCTTGACTGCCTGCCACAGCACCGCGACCAGACCGGACACGTCGAGCCCAGGGCCGTGCATCGACGGCGCGACCAGTTCAGGTGCGACCGCAGCGACCTCTTCCGCGACGAGCCCGAAGCGCCACAGCGGCTCGACAGTCGGCGGTTCTCGTGGTGTCCCATCAGTCATCACGGCCAGACACTCGGGGGCCATCTCCATCTCGTGCTGCAAGTCACGGAACCGCACCGGCTCGACGTGATCCACGATGTAGCGACCCAACGCGCCGACACGTTCGATGTCGGCCTTGAAGCGTCGGGTGCTGACCACGTTGAACGCGGCGGCGTTGACCTTGATCGTGGCGCTGTTCCCCCCGTTGACCGCGCCGAGGTAGATCGAACCGTCGTAGTGCAACTGCCACGAGCCCGTCCAGCCGGTCACGTGGTTGAGGAAGCCGAGCCCGACTTCCCCTCCCCCAGCGTTCTTGTGCAACGACAGCGGGCGATGCTCAGCGTTGTTGCCGGGCGGCTGGCAGTTGATCGACACCTTCGCCCAGTTCGCGTAGTAGGCGGCATGTCCCGACAACAGCGAAACGTTGCCGTTGTAACCCACACAGTTGGAGTATCCGCTCCCGTTGGGGTTCAGCGTGATGTTGCCGTTGCCGTAGTAGGCGCCGTTGCCCGCCACGAAGTCAGCGGCGCTCACACGAGCCGCGAAGGCGTTGATGCCTGTGCCGATCACCCCGAGGCTGCCTCGGAAGTAGCCGTCACCCGCTGAGTTGACCGAGAACTCGACGTTGGAGCGGTCAGCCCCGTAGTACCAGCGCAGATAGCCGGTGCTGTCAGCGTCGCACTCCCAGTCCTGCACCGCGAACGTCACTCGGTCAGCGCCGGTGCGGCTGAACTCGACCACGCGCTTGCTCTGACGCCCTGAGATCAGGGTGAGCCGATCGTTGTAGAGATACAACTGGTAGAGATACGGGTTGGGGCCGACACCGTTGGCGCCATCACCGCCCTCGAAAGTGAGCGTCGGGAGGCCGCTGCCCACCGGGTCAGGGATCGACCACGACGTGATCCCGCCGCCCCCGCCAGTGATCGGCTTCCACATCGTGTCGTAGTCGCTGTTCGACCGCTTCACGAGCGCTTCGTCAGTCAACCCGCCAGCAGGCACCCCGATCCCAGGCGCGTGGATCGGCACCCACGCCCCACTCGACCGGGCGTACAGCACTCCCGTCACGGCGACGCCGGGGGTTCCTCGCCGTTCTGCCACGGCCAGTGCGCCCCGATCGCCGCGGTGAGCGCAGCGTCGGTGATGATGTCGGCGTCGTGGCCCGGCGCGCCACGACCCGACTGCAACGCCGACTCGTACGCCGCTTCGGTGTCCACCGCCACGGGGTACATCAGCGGCTCAGCCCCGATCAGCCCAGCGGCCAACTGCTTCCCGTACGACGAGCCAGCCTTGGCCTCATCGAACTGCAACTCCCGGTGAGCCATCGCCAGCACTCGGGCTCGCAGTTCCGGGTCCGTTGCTGCCTGGCTGATGGACGCTGCGCTCATCACCTTCCCCTTCCTGTTGGGCCGCGAGGATCGCCTTCAAGTAGGCGTTCTCGACGGTCAGGTCTGCTACCCGTTGTGCGAGGTCGCGCACCACGCGATCCATCGGCACCGGGATCATCGTCGGGTCGTCGCTCATGGTGTGGCCGACTGTAGAGCAGCGACCTCAGCGCGCAGGTCCTTCACCGCCTGCCACAACACGGCCACCAGTCCCGACAGATCGAGAGTCGGGCCATGGGGGCTGGACATGACCAACTCGGGGGCGACCTCTTCGACTTCCTCCGCGATGAGCCCGAAGCGGTAGAGCGACTCGACTGGTGGCTGCGGTTCGCGCACAGCGTTGTGGACCGGCTCGGATGACGCCGCGATCGCCAACTCGTGTTGGAGATCGCGGTAGCGCACCGCTCCCACCCGTTCGATGAGGCGACGTGCTCCCGACAACGGCTCGACGTCGCTCTTGAAGCGGGCGCTGCTGGTGACCTGGAACGCTGAGGCCAGCCACTTGATGTAGCCGTTGTTCGCCCCGTTGATCGCGCCGAAGTAGTACGCACCATCCGAATACAACTGGATGGCCGCTGTGTAGCCCGTGACGTGGTTGACGAAGCCGATCGCGACCTCGCCTGCCCCGGAGTGCTTCGCGACGCAGAGCGGACGATTGTTCCAGTTGTTGCCTGTCGGGTTGGAGGCGATGTAGACGATCGGGTGGGTCGCACCGTTGGACGCGTTGACTTGGAGGTTGCAAGTCGGGCTGCCCTGACCCGTGATGATCACGACGTTGGAGCCGTAGATGTAGTTGCTCGTCAGGGTCACGTTCGGGACGGTGAGCCAACCAGCGATGTTGGCCGACGCACCAGTCGACAGCCCGCCACGCAGCCCCAGCCCGCCGTTCTGATCGAGGAACATCTCGGACGTGGCTCGATCAGAGCCGTGATGGAAGCGCAGGTAGTTGTCGGCGGCGCTGTTCCAGGTCCAGGCGCCAACCGTCAACTCCGCCTCGGTGGTGCTGACCGCCTTGAAGTAGCCGATGACGTAGTTCGGGTTCAGCCCGATGTCGATGAACCTCAGCATGTTGGCGTACAACTGAATCTTCACGGACCGCGACGTGATCCCCGCACCATTGCCATCCCCGGTGTCGAAGATGATCTGCGGCACCTCCGCGCCAATCGGGTCGCGGATGATGAACGGCTCGGGGAGAGGGGTGGTCGCCCACACCGTGTCGTAGTTCGTGGCGCTGGCCTTGGTGAGCACTTGATCGACGGTGCCGCCCGCGGGGATGCCGATGCCTTGGCCCGCGACCGGCACCCACGCCCCGGACTCGCGTGCGTAGAGAACTCCCATGTCAGACTCCTGACACTTCGGGCACGTTCAGGCCGAGGTCCTCGATGATGAACCAGGCCGACCCGCCGTAGATGGTGATCGAGCCGGCCGAGGAAATGTTCACACCTACGTCATAGGTGCCAGTGGCGGTGGGCACAAGGATGGTGCTGAACACGCCCGCCCCGTACACGCCAGGGAAGACGTTGGGGAGAATGTCGATCGCAGGCATCCCCACAGCGGCGTTCTGACCGGTCATCTGTCGAAAGATCGCGTACGTGTTCGCCGCCGACTGGAACGCTCGGATCGCCCACTCGGCTCGATACATGCGACCCGCCACCAACGGGACCGCCTTCCACCGAGCGTAGAGAACCGGCGTGCTGGTGACCACCGTGCCCTCGGTCTGGACGCAGAAGGTACGAGCGATCACGCCTCGTGGCCACGCCGCAGTGCTGGCCGGGGTGAGCGCACGAGTCGCGTCGGTGCGAGCATTCGCCTCAGCCGCGGTGGCCAACTCCACGATGCCCTGCGTCGCCTCCCCCGCCGACGATGGCACCCACGGCACCGCCACCGCGTCCGGGTCCCACCACAACTCGGCGTTCGGGTTCGTGGCGATCGGATCGGTCGTGCTGACCTCGACCTCGCTGGTCGCCACAGCGGTCCCAGGCTCGGCCACCCACAGGCTGGTGGTCGAGTCCCACGTGAGCACGTGCCCATCGGCCGGGGCCGGGGCGTTCACGTCGGTCAACGAGTCCAGCGGGACGACGGGGCCAGGCGGACCTTGCGGACCTTCCGGGCCAGGCACCGTCGAGTCAGCACCGGGCGGACCTGCTGGGCCTTCCGCACCGTCAGCACCGGGCGCACCGTCAGCACCGGGCGCACCTTGGGTGGGGACTTCCACCCACACACCGTCGACTCGTGCCCAGAGGATGCTCTCGCCGCCTGGCGTACCAGCACCGCCAGGAACGAGCGCCACAATGCCCGCAGCGAAGTCGGTCGAGCCGGTCCACGTCACGTTGTGGGTCTGGTCGACCGCGGCGTCAGGCACCTTCCACTGGCCCGCCACGATGATCGAGTTGGTGGTCGTGCCGGTGTTCGCCACGAACCCCGCGAGCGCCGACCATGCGCCACCGGCAACGTCAGCATCCCCGGTTACCGCCACGTTGTTCTCGATGCCGACGACGCCCAGCACCAAGTCGCCAGCGAGCGCACCGACTAGCAGCCCGGAGGTCGAGGTAACCGAAGCGTTGGCCGAGGACGTGATCGAGGCCCGCACGGTGGCCGTCGCCCCGGTGAACGACTCGGCGTAGCCCGCTCGACACACCACCGCACCCGAGAGCGTGACGGTGATCGTCCCGCCTGCTGCGACAGCAGTCGTGGCCTTGGTGACCATCAGGCCCATGGCACAGCCGTTGGCGGCGATGCTCTGCTGGGCCTTCTGCACCAGCGTCGTGTACGTGTTCCCGCCTGAGTCGGCGCAGGTGAACGTCGGCGTCGTGGCGGTCAGGTTGTCGCTGGCCACCCGCACGACCACCAGGTCGTCCACCGCGATGGGCGCCGAGATGGTGATGACCAGCGTGGAACCCGAGACGATGGAGACGGCGTTGCCCAGTGCCGTCTTGAAAGCGACCGCGCCACCAGGGACAGCCGGGAAGGTCTGATACCAGAGTTCCTCCGAGCCGGTCGGCTCGTCCGGGCCGATGAACACCTCTTCCACCCCGCCGCCCGTCGCTGTCGAAGACACGATCGGCGCCGCAGGGTCCGTGGAGTCCACCGTGATGTTCGCCCCTGCCACGACAGACTGAACGACTCCCGGCGCACCAGGCGGGCCGGGCACTGTCGAAGGCGCGCCTGCCGGGCCTTCCGGTCCCATCGGGCCTTCTGGTCCTTCTGGGCCTGGTGTGCCTGGAAGCGGGGTGGCGTCAGGGTCGAACCAGAGTTCCGCTTCGGGGATCGACCCGATCGGGTCGGTGGTCGAGATGACGACTTCGTTCGGTGCGATCCCACCGCCGCCACCCGTGCCGCCCCCGGCGTGCTTGTGCCGCTCCACGACGGCGAGACGCTGCTGGATTTCGTCCTGGCGTTGCGCAAACCGCTTCGCGGCGTCGGCGGTCCACTGGTCGGTGTTGCGAGTGTCGCTCATGTCGAGTCCTCCGCACACGACAAGGTGCAGCGCACCCCACCAGTCGGCTCGATGAACCAGTCCACCGACACGACATGCACCGTTGTCTCGATCTCGCCGCTGGGCCAGCGGATCAGCACCGGGGCGACGTCCCCCACCTGCGGGCGGAACTCGGCGTCGTACGTCAACTGCGGTGCGATCTGCAAGTTGAAGAGGCGCTGCAAATACTGGCCGTCAAGCAGGCGCCCATCGGCGTGCGACGCCAGCGTGGATGGATTCGTCACGTCCGAGTACGCGAAGGCCATCTCCCAGCGCCCTTCCGGCGCGAGCGCCACATCGTCCGCGGTTCGCACCGCAGGCCCGACCACGCTCTTGTCGCCCGTGACGACGACCGCCTTGTAGTAGCGGTCGATCCCGCTCTCGATGTTCGCGTAGTCCACCGTGCCGGGAAGATGCAGCACGTAGCCCGCGGGCTGACGACGACGATCAGGCCACAGGTTGAACTTCAACTCGGCGTCGATCTCGTACTGGAAGCCGTTGGAGACGTTGGAGAGTTCCTGCAACCGCTGGCCCACACAGTCGCCCGCGTCGTAGTTGCGGTCCCGCAACTGGCCCGTCGCGGGCATCTCGCCACGAGTGATCCCGAGATCACCACCAGGCTGAGCCTGCGTGTGCGCGATCAGCGACCAGGCGATCTCGGTCTGTTCCACGTCGGCGTGCGACACGTCGCTCATCAGGAAGCGACGGTCGAGTAGCCCGCGGTAGTCGAGCAGGTTGAAGTCGATCTTGGCCGAGTCGGGTGTGACGTCGAGCGGCTGGGGGAGCATCCGCCCTCGGAACATCAGGTTGTCTGACTCGTCGTACACCCACAGGTCGTTCTCCGCGAGCCGCACTCCCGGCGTCGTCGGATGCGCCGCGCTCATCACACGAATCGTGCCGTTGTTCGGCTGATCCAGTTGGTAGACGACCGAGATCGAGCCCCACTGGATGATGTCCCGCTCAGGCTCAGCCGAGCGCCACGGCCCCGTTCCCAGATGTGCCTGGCGCATCTAAATCCACGCGCTGCGGTAGCAGAACTCCACCCGCGCAACATCGTCGGCGTCCACGGCACGAGCACGCACGGTCGTCGTCCCGAGCGGCAGCGCAGGCAGCAACGCGTCCACGAGGTTGTTGTAGAGCGACGTGCCGCTCTGGTCAACAACGCTGCGTGCGGCACTGTCGATGTCCACCCAGCCGCCCAACGGGATCGTCAGCGGCGTGCGGTTGAGGTTCAACGTGTAGGTCGGTCTGAGCGGGTTGATGAAGTCCACGAAGGGCTGCTGCACGCCACCCGTGATGCGCATCTTCCACGGCGAGACGGCGTTGCCTTCGTTGGTGACCTGCACGGCGTTCGTGATGCCAGCCGGGTACTCCCACGAGTGCTGGCGGTTGTACGTGCGCCCCTGCGGCTGGTCGAAGCCGAACGTGGCGCAGCGATAGCCGTCAGGCGTGTCAGGCAGGTACTCAAACGCGCGGCCCTGCGGGTTGATCCACTGCGCGATCACACCCATCACGCGAGGGTTGTCGAACACGGCGCGACAGTCCTGGCCGCGCATCGTGATCTCGCGTGCGGTCGAGTACCCGTTCGGGTGGTAGCGCAACTTCGGGCGTCGCCACGGCACGAGATACGCGCGCAGTCGATCCAACAGCATCTGCACCGGCGCCTTCGCACCGTCCAGAGCGAGCCCGAGCGACACCGCCGACGCTCCGTAGTAGCCCGTCTCATCCCAGATGCCGTTCATGTAGGCCATCTCGAACAGCACTTCGCGCACGGTGGGGAAGCCGATTTCGAGGCTCGTCACGATGTACCCGTTCTCGCACGACAGGTCCAACTCGCCCAGATCGTCAGCGAACAGGATCAGCGAACGAGGGGCCTGCACCGTGGGGACTGGCACATCGCTGCCAGTGTCCCCACCAGCACGCGGCACCGCTGCGAGGAACGCCGTGTTGCCCCTGTTGCGCATCAGATCGCTCCTGTCAGCACCATGGCAGCCTCAGCCTTCTGGAACAGCAGATCAAGATCGGTCGGCGTGACGAACGTGGCCGTCCCGATCGACACGATCGCCCTGCCGGTCGCCGTCGTGTCGCTCAAACCCGCCTGCTGCATCAGTTGCTGAGCCCGAGCAGGCTTCGACAACGGGATCACGACCTCCGGGCCTGCCTCGCCCACCAGCGCGTACGTCGGCGTCGTGATCAGCCCGCCTTGCGCCAGACGGAACGGAATGTTGGGGAAGTCCCACGGGCCGATCGAGAACGACGGAATGTCGGGGATCGGACCAGGCAACTCCATCCCGCCGACCGTCACGCCCGGAATCTGGATCGCGTTGAACCGGTCGATGAAGCCGTTGATGACGCCCTTGATGCTGTCGATGATCCCGCCGAAGAACGACTTGGCCTTGTCCCACACCTTCTTGATCTCATCCCACGCCTTGATGAACGGCTTGGTCAGCGCGTCGTACACCGTGTCCCAGGTCGTGCGGAAGAAGTTGATGATCCCGTTGAGGATGCCCTTCAAGATGTTCCAGGCGCCCTCCACGATCGTTGACACGGAGTCCCACGCGCCTTGCCAGTCGAGGTTGATGATGGCCGCGACCGTGTCGATGACGCCCGCGATCACTTGGAGCATGCCCTCGACAACGTTACGCACCGTCTCGACGGCGATCGAGACTGCCGACGAGATGAACGCCCAGATGACCTCCCAGAGCGGCCCGACGAACGCGATGAAGGCATCGAAGGCTGCGCTCGCCAGCGCGAGCCCATCCTCGATGATCGGCCCAATGACCGCCCAGACCTGCTCCACCGTGTCCTCGATGATCCCCCACAGCAGGTTCCAGATGGTCGAGACGTACTCCGTGAAGCCCCCCAAGAGGTTGCTGGCGACGTTGGTCATCTCCGTCCACACGACCCGCCAAATCTCAAACAGGGCATCCCACAGCCCGGTGATGATGTCCACGTAGAACCGGATGGTCTGCCAGATGCGGTTGAACACCGCAGCCACGAGGTTGTAGATCGCGCCGATGACCATGCCGATCTCGTCGCCCATCTGCGCCCACAGGTCCGTGATGACCGCGATGACGGTGCGAACCACCGTTCCCACCGCTCCCCACACTGCGTTCCACACCGTGAGAATGATGCCGAACGCGGCTTGCAGTGTGCCGAAGATGGCGTCCGCAACGCCGAGGATGACGTCCCACAACTTCTGCAAGGACTGCCACACCCAGTCCACGGCCTGGCGAACCGGCTTCACCTTCTTGTAGAGCACGAAGAACGCGAAGCCGAGCCCTGTCGTGAGATAGAGGATCACGCCGAGGATCGTGGACAACTTGTCGGTGAAGATCGAGTCGATGAAGTTGCGGAACGGCTTGACGTGGAAGTAGAGCAGCGCGAACGCCCCCGCCATCGCTGCGACCGCCAGCACGATCAGCCCGACCGGTGTGGCCGCCAGTCCCCACAGCGCCGTGACGAGCGGCCAGATCGCCTTCGTGGCCATGAACGCGATGATCTTCGCCGCAGGCTCCCAGAACAGGACGACGCTCTGGAAGAACCCGGTGACGATCCCGATCCCGACCGCCGCCAACTTCAACGCGCCGAGCCCGAGCGCCAGATCGAGCAGCACGTCCTTGCCGCCAGTGAGCAGACCGACCTTCTCGGCCCATTCGACCAGACTCGTCAGCGGCCCGTCCACGAACCCGCCCAGCCCCTCACGTGGCCCTGCGAGAGCGTCCCACCACCCGGCGAGCCGTTCGCCCCACAAACGGATGCGCTCGATGAAGTCGTCCTTCAACGCGTCCGCGAACTCAATGATCTTCGGGATGATCGGCGCGAGCCAGTCCACGACCTTGACGAGCACGGCACCCAGTTCCGCGAACAGCGTGAGCGAGTTCGCCAGGGCCGGGGCGAACGCGATGAGCAGCGACGAGGCGATCTTGCCGAACGACGTCAGCACCTCTTCCAACGGCCCGATGAGCGTGCCGGTGTCCACGTTGAACAGCGTGATGAGGGCGTCAGCGAACGGGATGAGCGCTTCGGCCAGCGCGAACGACACGACGTCCTTCAAGTTCGACAGGACACCCGTGATCGTCTTCGACGCCCGCTCCATCGCCCCAGCCGCGGGGCCAAAGTCCTTCATGCGCTGCAACAGCACGGGTAGCGCGTCCTTCGACAGCACCTGCCCGCCCTTGACCAACTTGCGCAGTTGTTCCTCGGAGATGCCCATGCCCGCGGCCAACTCGCGCCAGGCGTTGAAGCCGGGGAGCGCGTCGTTCAACTGGCGCATCTCCTGCGCGGCGATCTTGCCCTGCGAACCCATCTGCGACACGGCCAGCACGGCGTTGTCGAAGTTCGCCTGGGTGCCGCCGAACGTCGCCACCAGGTTGCCGATCGAGTCCACGAGGCCAAAGACGTTCTCTTCGGTCTGCTGCAACGACTGGCCGGTCCCCCAGATCGCCTCGCTGACGGCGTAGATGCGACGAGTCGCGTCAGCCAGTTCGGGGAACTCAAACGGGGTCTTCTTCGCGACGTCCTGCAAGCGCTTCATGACGCGCTCGACTTCCTGGCCCTGATACCCGAACGCCTCCATGGACCGCTCGGCCAGTTGGAGCGTGCCCATCGTGTCGAGCCCGAACTTGACGAGCGCCGCCGCGCCGAACGTGATGCTCTGCGTCGCGTAGGCCACGATGTTGCCGAACGCGATCTTCGCGACCTTGCTGGTGTCCATGAGGCCCTTGCGAGCCTTGGTGTGCATGCCCGCCGCGCCGCGCTCGTAGCCCTTCTCTAGAGCGTTCCCGCCTCGCACACCGATGCGTTCGTTCTCGGCAACGAAGTCACCGGGGTCCACGTCGAGGTTGAGGACGATCCTGCCGACCGACGTAGACATGGGCGGATGCTACGTCCTAGCCACCAGACCTTCCTGAGATCGTCGGTTCCCGCCCAACATCGCCGCGGCAGCCCGAGTGGACATCGCGGCTTCGTCGTCGCCCTTCCACCACGACGGCACGAACTCTTCGGGCGCTAGCGGGCTGGCCGTGACCTCCAAACGCAGCACGTGGCTCTCGACCTCCATGCGCAGCCGATCACGCTCACGCTCGTCGGCGTGCTCCGTCACCGCGTACCACCACAGGTTGAACACGCGATACAGCGGGAGCGCTACCGGGTCTACCCCGCGGGCTGCGCAGTAGCCGTCGAACTCGGCAAAGTTCGCCCAGATCGCGCTCTCGATCCATTGGGCGGCCGCGTAGGGCGGCCGCTGTGGGCCTCCATCAGCCGTTCCATGACGCGCATGGCCAGCGCCTCGTCGCCCTTCTCTTCCATCAGAGCGGTGAAATCCTCACGTTCCGCGGGGATCACCAACTGGCCGAGCATGTCGAGCACCGCGTCCATCGCCTCGTCAGGGTCGCCAGTGTCCTGTGCTTCGGCCAGACGACGAGTCAACTGGCGCTTCTCCGCGAGCGTCATCAGCGGCGGCGACTGCCAGTGGCGCTCAAACAGGATGAACTCCAACGGCTCAGCCGCGAGTGACGCCCGTTCGGCGTCGAAGTCGATGCGTGTCATCGCGGCGAACCGTACTAGATGGCGCGCAGACCGATCACGGCCTCCGCTGCGTCCTTCAAGAACGGGTTGGGTGGCATACCTCTGACGCGACGAGCGAACACGTCCTCGCCGTTCCCGCGCCACGCCATGAGCCTGCCCCTCGACTGGATCGCACGATGGCGCGGTCCGTAGATGCCGGTGCCGTCGTGAACCCATCTGGCGTGCGGCGCAGTGGCTTCCACGACGCCTTGGAGCGAGCCGCCACGCCCGCCAACACGAGCACGGATCGACCCGGCGAGCCGCCCGGTGTCATGCGGCGCGCGACGACGAGCAGCGTTCGCGACCTCGTCCGCGAGACGTCCCAAGCGATGACCGACCATGCCGTCAGGCGCGCCGATGATGCGGCGCACCTGCGCATCCTGGTAGTGGAGAACGTGGCGAGCGTGAACCCGGAAGTTCGCCATCACACCAACTCGGTGAACACCGTCGTTTCCACCGCGCAGCAACCGCCCATCGACAGGAACCCCTGCCCTTGGACGTACACCGCGTCAGGCCACCACTGCTCGGTCTGCAACGTGCGCCAGATGAGGAAGGCGTCGTCGTACAAGCCGAGCGCTGCGGACGACTCGTCCATCGCTGGCGGCGCGTTGCCTCCCTCGTCCATCGACGGGTAGCAGCGCACCAAGCCGACGACGATCAGCGCCGCGTTCGGCGTCGCGCACTCCTGGCCGGTGTAAAGCCCCTCAGCAGGGAAGCGATCCGAGCGGAACAAGCGGTCGATCCGGGCGTACAACTGCCCGGCGCAGCAGTCATCCCACGGGGTCACACCCACCGTCACACTGGTCCGCGCAACCGGACGCTGAGCGTCTTCCAGCGCGTTGAAAGCAGCCAGCACGGCACTCTGCACCGCCAACGACGGGGACGTGACAACCAGGCTCACGACAAGGCCACGTAGTTCTCGACGGAGCGTTCGACGCAACCGTCGTCATCGGGGGAGGTCACCTTCGACGGGACCATCATCCCTGACGGGTTGGTGAGCGCCACGAAGCCCTGCACGAGCGGCAGACCCGACGCCTTCCCCAAGATCGACGCTGCCTGCGCCAGTTCGATCGTGATGCCCTGACGCGACACGCTCACCGCGTTGGCGGGGATGCGACACTCAGGCGACCCGACGAGCAGCATCTCGCACACCAACTCGCCCAACGCCAGCGCGGCGCTCGGGGGAGGCGCGACGCCCGCCTTGTAGGCGATGACGAGCCCGTCCTGGACGCACTGGGCGTAGGTGGGCCAGTGGTAGCCGTCGAGCCGCACCAACTTCCCCCACTTGAAGGTGTAGAGCGACGGGTCCATCGCCATCGTCTCACCCGGCAACGTCACCGAGATGATCTCAACCACCGGCTTGCGCGACAACGTGATGCGGCACGCGTCGCAGCAGTCAGTCGGGCACATGCAGTAGCACGACCGCAGTTCCTCCTGGTACGAGCACACCCCGAAACGACGCCCCGACGCGGCCCAGAGCAGCGCCTGGGCTGCGGCCTCAGCAGCGGCGATCTGCTCAGGCGTGTACCCGCTCAGATCGCATGTCGGGGAGAGCGTGTATTCCCAGGCATCGCAGGTCATGCGCTCATCCTCCCACTACGCGCCGAGGGGCGAGCGTTCCGCGACGCTCGCCCCTCGACTCCGTGCTCAGGTGGCTCGACCGGCCTGCCAGGTCGTGCCGTCCCAGAACATCTCCCCACCAACACCGACTGTGCCGCCCTGGACGTACTGGCCGACCGTCCAGGCCGTGTTCGGGGAAGCGGACACGCCGTCCGTGATCGCTTCGGCCGCGTCGGCAGGTGGAACCGACCCCGGAGGCGTCCACGCACCAGGCGACCCAGCGCTCGCACCCGTCGCAGGACCAGCAGGCTGAGGCACCGCACCAGCCATCCACGAGTCGCCGTCCCAGTGGTACTGCGCACCGCCCGCCAACACGTACTCCCCTGGCAGCCACGCCGTCGCAGGCGACGGGGTGATCGTGTCCAACTCTGCCTTGTCGGACGGAGCACGGTTCCCTTCGGGCTGGAACGTGCCAGGCGTCCCAGCGGTTGCCCCAGTCGCCAACGGCGTGGGGGCAGGCATCGCCACACACCCAGCGGTGGGCTCAGGCGGCTGCACTTCCGTCTCGACGTAGCCCCAGTGCGTCCCCTCGGGGAGCACCAGCCCGTACGACAGGATCGGGTTCGCCTCCGTGGGGTACGGCCCTTCGTCCCACTCGTTCGACGCCTGCGTCGTGGACTCCACGGTGATGAGCAGCGGACCCTGCTCCATCGTGAAGTCCGACAGCCGACCGGGGCGCAGGAACGGGAACACCCAGTAGAGCCACAACTGCTCGCCACCAGGGCCACCCGTGGTCGGCGTGATCTTCGTCCACGTCTCGATCGCGAAACCGCCCTCGGAGATCGTCTCGGTCATCGCTGCGCCGACTGTGGCTGCCCCGCTCATGAGCGGCACCATCGACGCCATCATCGTCAGGACGTCAGCGTGGACGTTGCAGAACTCGACGCTCACCCCGGCGTTCTTCAACCGATCCGGGTCCTTGTCGTTCACGCAGAACTCGCCCCAGGCGTTCTTCTGAGTGAACTCTTCGCCATCCTCAAACTCGTGGCTGACGGCGATGTTGGTGTAGCCCGCCGTCACCAGCGAGGCGCAGTCGCCCGCCAGAGGACGACCGATCCCGTCGAGCGCGGTGATGCGCACGATCCGGCTCTTGATGCTCGCTCGGCCAGTACCAGGCATCTCTACTCCGTTCCTAGGTGAGCGGGATGGCGATCTTGGCGGTGTTGCACGAGAGCGTCACAACGACCGTGCGTTCCGCGATCACCACCCGATCGTTGCGCTGACGGTTGAACCCCACCAGCGTCTCGACGCGCCCTCGCTCCACGACGATCGGTCCCATCGCGAAGCCGTACTCCGTGTCTTCGGTGCAAGGCCCCAACCAGACCGGGGTGCCGAGAGTCGTGAACAGCCGGTCGCCCTGGCGTTCCAGACGATCACTGACGATCGAAGCCGTCAGCGGGGTGAGCATGATCGAACCGATCGACGCGCTGTCACGCGCCCGACACTCCAACAGGCCGAGCGCGACATAGACGTCCGTGACCGCCTGGACAGGAGAGGGGGCGTTGGCGATCAGCCAAGGCTCCACGATTTCCTGCGCGACGGCGTACGGCTCGATGAGGCTGAGCAGGTTCTCAGCGCGAGCGACTGCTTCGGCTTCGGTGCGCCCCACCGGAGCGCACCGATCGCCTGCGTAGATGACGTGCGGCGGCAACGCAACCGACCACTCTTCGCCGGTCAGGAACGTCGTCTTGTCCACCTGCGCTGCGGTGCAGTCGAGTTCGTAGGTCTTGTAGTCCTTGTGGCAGACCACCGGCCACGTTGACCCGCTGGGATCACGGCCCTGGGTGTCGCGCACCTCAGCCACGTCGTACAGCGTGTTCGGCCAACGCTGGTAGGCCGGTGGCGCCCCCTCCACGTGCGGCATCCACGTGAACGATCCCGCGGCTACCTGCGTTTCGGGGGCGTCATCGGTCATCGTCATGGGATCAGCCCTACGCGGCCGGGCAGCAGCCGGTCACACCGTCGATCTGCAAGGCCACCTTGACCTTCAACGACTCGTGGCCCGGCATGCCCAACGTCCAGAACTCTTCGGACCAGGCCAGGGTGAAGTCGTTGGTGGCGTTGAGGACCGAGTCGCGCTGCACACCGAGGTCGAGCGTGCCGCCCGTGAAGGCGACGAACTGGCCTGCGGGGTAGAGCATGAACTCGGTCGTCGCGGGCCACGACGGCACAGCGTTGAAGGGGAAGGACACAGCCACGCTCGTCTCGGCGCCGACCGTGGTGGTCGTCGCCGGGTTCATCGACGCGGTGGCAGTGACCGGGATGCCAGCGCCGCCAGCGTCCGGGTAGTCCTGCACCCACTGCGGGCGGACGTTGCGGGACGAGAAGATTTGGCTGACCTCCCCGTCGCTGACGTTCCACGCCGCCACACCGGCTCGCATCGCCAGATCGGCGCGCAGCGCCTCCTTCACGTACGAGGGGAAGACGGCTTCCAGCGGAGCGTTGAGGCTCATCCGGTACTTCGTCCGATACCACTCCACGATCAGCCCGAGAGCGTTGGCCAGGTTCCCCACGGCGTCGCTCGGCGTGACAGCCGAGAGATCGACGGCGTTGGAGAGCGTCTGCATGGCCTTCATCTTCTTCCAGGACATGTAGTGCGCGTGGGCCTTCTGGACGAGGCTGACGAAGTGGGTCGTCTGCTCGGGGAACGCCCGGTCCATCAGGTTGCCGTGGGTGATGCAGAGCCCGTCAGCGGCGAGGACCGCTGACACCCACGTCGGACAGGGGATGCGCATGCACGGCTTCGTCGGGGAGTTGGTGTTCGCCGTGTGGCCAGCCTTGTCGGCTGCCTCGTTCCACTGGAAGAACGGCCCCCAGCCCTGGTTGCCAGCCGTGGCCGGATCGCTGTCAGCCAGCGACGGCGACTTCGGATACGTCACACCACCGCGACGCACACCAGCAGTCGGGAGGCTGATCAGCCCATCCGCCGCCGAGATGTCGAAGAACCCGTACAGCGTCTCCAACGGGGCGCACCAGCCCTGACCAGACGCGAGAAGCGCCGGGTTGGTGATGCGACCGATCAGGTCGGAGTCGTGAGCCGGATCACCCGTCATCCAGAACTCGTCGGTGAACGGCACTTCGATCGACGCGACGATCGCCTTGGAACCGTCGTCCAGGGAACGCGCTCGGTTGTGGAGCGCCGTGGCGAGCGCCAGTCGATCCATGTGCTGCCCCGCTGAGAAGCCCGGCACGTCAGCCGACGCGATGATCACGACCGGCTCCTGCTCAGGCTCGGGCGGGGGTGGTGCAGCCGTCTTGCGCAGCACGCTCAGGTTGGCGTAGCGCTGCTGGGCGGTCGCACCAGCGGGCACCAACTCGACCTCGGAGTCGGGCACGACCTCAGCGACGACCTCAGCCACGACCGGCTCAGGCTCGGGCTCGGGCTCCGGGGGGCGCACCCGGTTGCGGATCGCCTCGATGGTGGTCTGCCGTTCCTCAGCGGACGACATGCGCGACGCCTTCTCGGCGCGCACCGCCTCGATCGCTGTGGCGACCTGCTCCATCTCGGCCAGATCAGGGTTGTCCTCGGCCAGCATGGCGTCGATGCGCTCCATGCCAGCCTGTTCCAGCGCATCCAGGTCTTCCTCGCTGAGTTCAGCCAGGTCCTGGGGCACGTCGAACGCCTCGGGCATCGTCTGCTCCCTCTCGTGGGGTCGTTGGCCTCAGCGAGAGGAACGCATGTGCGCTCGACCCTCGATGGGCATCGCGGGCGCATCGGCGTCCCGGCTGGCCGGGAGACTACGGCGTACGCTCAGGCGTGCGCAACCGCTCCGTCACGGAGATCATGGTCTTGGCACTGACCGCGGTCGTGGCGCTCTCGATTCTCGGGTTCGGCACCGCCATCGCGCTGATCGAAGTACGCGACCCGACCGCCGATACGAGCGTGGCGGCGAGCGCGTTGCTGTCGATCATCACCGCGATTCTCGGCGCGCTGCTCGGGATCATGGCCGGTCGCTCAGAGACGTTGCGCACTCGCCCACCAGAGAAGCCGAAGAAGGAAGACCCCGATGCCTAGCCCCACTCGCATCATCGCTCTGCTCGCCGCGTGTGCCGTGCTCGCCGGGGTGCTCGTCGCGGGCGTCACCATCCAGCAGGAAGCGTCAGGCGTGGAGACGACGCCGACGACCACGAGCGTCGTGCTGATCCCCGGCCCCCCAGGACCGCCAGGGCCTCCCGGACCGCGGGGCGCCGAAGGTGACCAGGGCGAGCCTGGCTTCGGCGTGCCCGGCTTGCCAGGCCCCGCGGGCCCAACAGGAGAGCCGGGAAGTCAGGGAAGTCCAGGCCAGCAAGGAGCGCAAGGCCAGGCGGGACCGCAAGGACGACAAGGCAGTCCCGGCCCGGTCGGGCCACGCGGCGCGCTCGGCCCGCAAGGCCAGCCAGGTCCACAAGGCCCACCAGGACCGGCTGGCCCGCGAGCGACAGCGCAGGACTGCCCACCTGGGTTCCAGTGGCAGATCATCCAGGTGCATCAGCGCCCCGATCTGACGGCGCGCATCGCGGTGTGCGTCGCGGGCTAGGCGGGTACGACTGAGCCGCCGAGTCGCTTCGCTTCCTCGCTCGCTGCGATGAGGCTCGTCCACGACTTGTTGAGGCGACGCCCTTGGACCTCCACGAAGAACTGCGGGGTCTGGATCACCGGCCCCGCGACGCTCCCCACCACCCGCGACGTCGGCGGCGTTCCACCACGACCACAGCACATGGCTACCCCTTCAAGGCGACAAGCCGCTCACGTGCGGCGTTGGAACGTTCAGCCTGCCACGTGTCGTGACCAACCGACGCGGCGACGCGGGCCGCGAGACGCTTCGTGTCCAACGGCGGCCCGACCTGGTGGAGTACGGGACCAGCAGAGGCCACAAGCGTCTCGACGGCGCCGCTCGCCACCCGAGCCGCGACTCGCGACTTGGGGAAGCCGGGGACGTTCACAGCGAGCACGCCGATGAGTTCCAGCCCGCCTCGCAGCGGTCGCCAGTCCCCCGACACGTCCGAGCACATGAGCGCCCGCACCATCTCGTCTGTCACACCGGGGCGCAGCGACCCGGCGATCCACAGCCCGTGGCGATCCTCCCCGACCGCGACGTCAGCGACGACAGAGCCGGTGTTGTCGTAGTGCGACGCTGCCGCCTTCGCTCCCATGCGCATCGGGGCATGCCCCGTGGAGATGGTGATCTGCCCGACTGGGATGCGCTCACCCGCGTCGCACAGCACTTCGCCGGTCATGAAGTAGGCGTACCCGCTGGTCGAGTGAGGCGGGGAGACGCACACGTCGTACGCCGTGTGGCAGTCAGCCCACCCGGCGACATGGCCGTAGACCCGCCCCGAGTCGAGCACCGTGATGGGCGTGACCTCTTCCAGCGCGGGGTCGCGGAACCACTCGACAGGAGGGGTCATCGGCGGGGCTGGCATCGACGCCGCTGTGATCGACGCGGCGACAGCCACCGCCTCGGCCTCCCCGAGTTCCCACTGCAACTCCGCGAACGCCGGGATCGACACCAAGGTCGCTCCACGCACCGTCGCGGCGTAGAAGTCCGTCTGGTCTGGCTTCGGCTTGATCGTGACCGTCTCTTCGCCGTCGTCGTTCGTCTCGGGTTCCTCATCGAAGTCGGGCATCACCATGACGATCTCGACCTCAAACGGGCCGTCCAGATCGACGCTCGGCCCGATCACCTTGTTGCGCAGCAGGTTGGCGACCTCTTCCTGCTCAGGCTGATCGAACAGCACGCCGCGGCCGTGGAGCACGTGATGGTCCTCGACGGGCTGGCGTTCCAGGGTGGAGATCATGCCGACCACCACCTTGTTGCCGTGCGGCACCTCGTCGCTCATGCGCACCCACTCCAACGGGAAGGGCGGCTCTCCCCACGTGAGCGCGTTCTCGTGGATCAGACGGCCATCGCCGGTCCTGATCCCCTCGCGAACGATCGGGCCACTCCACGGAATGTCCGGCATGGCCGAACGCTACGCCCCGCACGCTGCGCTGTCATCCATGGCGGACGAGCAGCGGCGAGCGCAGAGCCTCCTGATGGGCACGAGCCCCGTCGAGCAGCACGCTGGTCAGCCGATCGAAGTCGTGTTCCAGGTTCGCCGCCAGCAGCGAGCGACAGTACGCGTCGAGCACCGAGCACAACGCGTCGGCGTCGATGCCGTAGCGGTTGGCGATGATCGGCACCTGGACCCAGGCGCCTTCCAGCAGCGTGTCGAACGACGCGTACGCCGACACGTCCGCTACGCAACGCCGTGGTGGCAGGTCATCGCACTGGGCCGCTTGGTGAGAGTGGTCCTTGCGACCCACGGCGTTGCGCAGTCGCGAGTCTGCCCGCTCCAACGCGCGCACCACCACCTGATCGCACGCCGCCAGCAGTGCGGCGATGATCGAGCCTGACGCCGCGATCGGCGCCTCTTCGTCCTTCTTCTGCGGCTCGCCTTCTGGGCGTTGCGGCAACGGACGCTCAGACGGCTTGGCCTTCGGAGTGCCTGGCGGCTGCATCGGCCCGTTCTCAGGTAGCGACGAGTCATCGAGTTCCAGCCCCAGGTACTGCACCAACTGCGGGGCCATCTGCGGGGACGCCAGGGCCAACTTCCACGCCATCATCTCCAAGCGCTCCTGCTCGCTAGGAGCGTCGTCCTGGGAGAAGCCTGCTTCGCGACGCATCGCGTCCCCAGACAGTTCCTGGCGGTCGTACAGCGTGATCGCGTCCTTCGACCGATCCGGGCGCGTGCGCAACTCGGACGTGTCCATCCACACGATCGCATCGGTCTGCTCGCCCGCCTCTTCCAGCAGCGGCTTCAAGTAGTGCTCCGTCAGCGCGCCCACGATGACCTCAGCGAGCGGTTCCACGTGGAGTGTGATGGCGGACTCTTCGATCTGCCACGCCGACCAGTGGTTCGCGTCGCCCAGGCCGAGCACGATCTCGGGGGGTACGTCGAGCCCGAGCGCCAGACGACGCAACGCATTCTCCCGCAGTTCCAGCACCCGAGCGTCGAACGGTGTCGAGAACGTGACGTGGCGCACCGCGTCGCAGAACTCGCCGGGGATGCGCAGCAGCAACGGGACGACCGCCGCTGCTGACGAGCGGTCGAGCAGAGCCGTGGACATCTGCTTCTTCATCGCTTCCAGCAGTTCCTCGGCTTCGTCAGCGTCCGGGTTCTCCCGTGGGAACTCAGCCTCGGACGGGATGACGACCATCCCCGCCCCCGCGAGTCGCGACGTGGCGGTGGCGTTGATGTGCTCGGAGAGCAGCGTGACCTCGTTGAGCGTGCCGCGCAGCGGCTTCGACGGCGAGTCGGGCATCCACGAGAACCGCTTGTGGGGACGCCACACTCGGATGACGACAGCGCCGGGGATCGGCTTCCAGGTCCCTTCGTCTTGGACACGCCACTGCTGGCCGTCGCTGCTGACCTCTTCGTTGGAGCGGACCTGCCAGACCTGCACGTCCTCTTCCTCTTGGCCGACGAGCCACCCGATGCCGGGGACGAGCAGTTGCACCCCAAGGTCCGACATGAGTTGGGCCTGGCCGATGATCCCGCCGCAGAACTGATCCATGAAGTCGCGAGCGGCACCCGACACGATCACGGTCGGCGGGTCACCAGGCGACTTGGCGGGCGTCGCGGCGACGAGTCGCACCTTGGAGAGCACGTTGGAGTACCACTGGACGCCGAAGCGGTACTCACCGATGGCGTCGAAGTAACCCCAGACCTCAGCCTGCCAGTCGTTCGTCATCGGTCGCATCTGTGCCGCGGCGTTGGGTTGCACCAGCCGGGCAGACGCGACGAGCGCCTTGGCGTGCTGCGCCTTCGGGGCAGGGAGAACAGGGGGCGCACCCGTGCGGTCAGTCATTCGGCTCTCCCTTGTTGATGAGCAGCACCGTCAGCGCGCTGGCGGCCAGCACGAACAGCACGGCGATCACGACACGATTGTCCGGCCAGATCATCACGAACGGAACGGTGAGCGCGCCGATCCAGATCGACAGGCACAACGGGCACTCCACGAGATACGTCCAACGAGACTCTGGCCCGAACTTGCGCGCCACCCGCTCACGCAGAGGGCGCGCAAGTTCCTCTTGGGCCAGCAGCCGGGCCACTCGGAACACGCTGAGCGCGAACAGCAGGTAGAGCAGCCAGTCGGACACTGGCCGCAGGCTACGTGGTCGGATCGACCTCGATCAGTTCTGGCAGCGCCGGGGGCGCTTTGAGGTAGTCGTGGTAGGCGGCGGTCCACGTCGTCGCGGCGTCCTTCCACTCAGGCGACGCTTCGTTCCAGGGGGGACCGCCGTAGGCGTTGGCTACCAGTGCCCAGGCCCAGTGCATCAACTCCCGCTCTGTGCGGACCTTCTTCGCGACCTTCTTCTTCTTGGCCACGACCCAGGTCTAGTCCCCCAGAATCGCCTCGTGCAGCGTCGCCAGCGTCTCGCGCAGCGTCACCCCCGAGCACACCGCGACCGGCGTGGGGGACAGACGCGAGTACGCCTTGCACGTCACGCCGGGGATCGAATCGGGATCGCACTCGATCAGCACGGCGATGTTGTGACGGAACAGGTCACCCAGCAACTCGTTCACGCCGAGCATCACAGAGGCAGCCATGGCCCAAGTATGCCCTAAGCAACACCTGTTCACACGTGATGATTCGGTTACGAGGCCACCAACGCACGAGCCCCCGAACCCGCGCCCTTGATGGGAAGCAGGTGCGTCAGCACCCAGACGCACGCGTCGAGCCGGTCGGGGGACACCGACTCGCCTGGCACCCACGTCATCATCTGCGCCTCCAAGAACCCGAGGAAGTTCACGTGGTGGGCGCGATGACGGTCGTACATGAGGGCCACCGGCTCGGCTCGGGTCTGCTTGTTCTGCGACGCTCGCACCTTCTCGACCTTGATGGTGGGATCGACGGCGTGGATCACGGCGCGCACCATGTCGCCACCGTTGTTGACCTCTGCGACGACTCCCGTCGCGTTGTGGTAGCGCACCGCGTCGATGACCCGCTTGGCCCACGCTTCGGGGGTCCCGTGGAGAGAGAAGTCGTCCAGCACGTAGGCGTGGCGGGTGGACTTGCGCTGCCGCTTGGGAGCGCCAGCCACGATGATCCCGCACTCCGCGACCGACTCAGCGGGCGGGTCCACACCAACCCACACATCGAGCGGCAAGTCCATCGTCGGCACTTCGGGGACACGCGTCTCGTTGAGCATCACCGACGACCAGTAGGCGCCTTCGGCTTCTTCCAGCAGCATGCCTTCGATCTCTTGGGCGCCGAGACGAGTGTTGTCGTAGCGGGCCATGATCGACGCCAGGAACGTGCGGTCGAGGTTCGCGGCGTTGCGCAGCGTCGAACCGGTGGAGATGGTGATGCCCCGATCGGGGTTCTTGGCGTCCGCCACCCACTGCGTCACCAGCGGCACCGGCTTGGGGGTCATCGTGCCGATCCCGCGCGGGTCGGGGGGGAGACGCAACGCCATGTCGAGGATCGACCACGCCGACTCGCCCATCGCATCGACCTTGCCGGACCACGTGGACGGCTCATCCATCCATGCGGTGTGGAAGTTGGGGCCGCGCATCTTCGACGGTTCCTCAGCCGAGTACGACAGCATCACGGTGCGCAGATCAGGGAGTTCCAGTCGAGCGGGCAGCGTGCGGTTGACCAGCGCTCGGATGCCGCGACGTTCGCAGATCGCAGTGAGCCCCGATTCGCCTTCGATCATGACGTCGCGCACGTCGGCGTACGAGCGACCGACGAGGGCGACACGATGGACGTTCACCAGCGGGTTGGCGTCGAACCGCTCAGCGCGATCCACGACCCACTCGCCAGCGGTGCGGTTCTTGCCGAACCCACGACCGGTGATGAGCAGCCACCAGCGGAACCACTGCTTCGGTTCCAACTGCTCAGGGCGCGCCCAGAACTCCCACGTCGCCATCAGGGCGAAGAACTCGTCCTCCCCGATGCGATGGATCAGATCGAGTCGGGCTTCGGGGGAGAGCATGGCGATCTTCTCGGCCACGCTCTGATCGCCGCTGGGAGAGAAGAGGCTCTGCTCAGGGGCGGTCAGTCGCATCCGACGACCGACGCTGACGCCTTCACGACCCGTTCCAGCCACGCAGTCGGACTCAAACCCACACGTTCCGCGGCGCGTTCGATCGTCGGTTGCATCTTGACGAGCACTCGTTCGATCTCGTCAGGGGTGACCGCTGGGAGTGAGCGGGCTCTGATGGCCTCCACGATGGCCAAGACCTCATCGACGGGCTCGTCGGCTGCTTCGATGCGCGTGATCCCGCGCAAGACCTCGTTGGCCATGACCAGCGGCACAGGGGGGATCGTCTCTGGCGGCACGCCCATCTGGACGAGCGCTCGGATCAGCCGGGTGTGGTCCAGACGGCGCTGCACCGACGAGAGCGCGCTGGCCAACTCCCGCTTGACGTACTCGCCCCACGTGGCGTAGCCGAGCGCTCGATACGCCTGACGTTCGTACGCCTCCAAGAGCAGAGCGCCGCTGATCGCCAGGTGCTCGCGCAGATCAGCGGTCAGATCGCGTGCGTCAGCGAACGAGATCGGCAGCATCACCCGATCGGCGTAGAGCACTTCGCCTTCCACGAGCGGAGGCTAGTCAGTCAACGGCTCGGCATACGCGCTGTCCACGTCATCGAGCCGTCGTAGATGGGCGCGCAACGCCTCAGCGACGATGACCGCTGGCCACGTGTGGTGCTTGTCGGCTCGCTCTCGTAGCCGCTGCGCCAACGCCGGGTCAGAGATGCGCACGATCATGTCGGCTGGCAGAACACCAGCAGCCGCCCGCCCGGGACGGAGGTTTGGAGCACCAGCGGCCAACCAGAAATCTGCCCCGCTGAGTTGGAAGCGGTAACGACCTTCTTCACGACTTTCCACTCTTGCGATCTCCCGCCGATGAAGCCGGTCGTCCAGAACCGGTCGCCCACGTCGATCGCGGGGAGCGAGCGGAACACCGAGCCGTGGGTGGTGCGATGCCCTGCCAGCAGGTTGCCGTACAAGAACGCGACGTTGCCCTGGTCGATGGTGGCTTGGCCGCCGTTGACGATCGGTTCGTGGATGCCGAGTTCGTGAATGTGCAGCATCGGCGTGCAGGCGCTGAGCAGTAACGCTACAACGGGTGCCAACCAGTACCGTTTCACAAGCCGAACTCGTCAGAGCGGCGCCACGCGATCGGCACAGCGACGACACCGACGCCCATGAGCACGAGCGCCCCTGCCAGTCGGACGAACGTCAGCGTCCCCCCGGCTGGGGGGAGTTGGGTCAACGACGCCGGTCGCACGATGGGGAAGCCGCCTTCATCGAGCGGGACGTCTGGCCCGAACGGGCCTTCTGGGGACGCGCACAGCGCCGTCTCTGGCGGGTACGTGATCGTCGTGGTGGCCGTCACGACCTGCTGGAAGATGGGCCGCAGCGACTGACCGAGCGAACCCCCCGCCGTGAGCGGCAGCGTCGCGGTGACAGTCAGCCCATCACGGAACTCTGCGTCAGTCGGGTCGAGCACCCAGAAGCCGTCGTCGTTGAGCACCCAGCCAGGCCAGTCAGTCGCCTCGCCAGTCACCGGGTCGAACGAAGCGCCAGGGTACACAAGTCGTACCGTCGAGTTGGCTTGGTACGTGACCGGGATCGTCTCCACGAAGTCGCCGTCGAGGGTCGAGAACGTGATGGTGCCGACCAGACCGTTGAACTCTGGCTGGTTGCCGAACGTGATGTCGATGAACGGCACGTCACGCGAACACACACTGGCGGCTGAGCCGATGGAGAGCGACCTATCGTTGAGTGATGCCGTCGTCGTCGTCCCACTCGGACCAGTCGTCGTGGCCCCCGCCAGGGTGGTCGTCGGCGCCAGAGTCGTGGCGGGTGTGGTCGTGGTGGGAGACGTCGTTGTGGGCGGCAGTGTCGTTGACGGCAGTGTCGTTGTGCCTGGCAGCGTTGTGGTGGTTGGCACGCAGTCTTCGGGGAACGAGAGCGTGACGGGCGTGGCCGTCTCGCCGCCCACTGTGTAGTTCAGCGTCACAGAGCCGGTCCCAGCCGACGCGGGCCACGGCACTTGGACTGTGGCCCCAGAGATGAACGTCAGCGGGATCGAACCGCCAGTGGAGAACGTGAGCGTGCCGACCATGCTGTTCAACGCCGGGATGCTGGGGAACGTGATCGCGATGAGCGGCGTCTCACCGTCTGGGCAGATCGCTGTCACAGCCGGGAACGAGAACTGGCCGCCAGTGGGGAGCGTCGTTGTCGTGCCGCTCGTGGTCGTGGTCGTGGCGGGCTGGGTCGTCGTCGTGGCGGGGATAGTCGTCGTGGGCGGCGTGGGACGGCACTGATCCACGCTCGGCTCGGGACCCCCGTCATCGAACGCGATGACGAGTGAACGCCCTTGACGATCAGCGAACTCAGCGCCGATGAAAGCGCCACCTGGGATGGCGTTGACGCTGACAGAGATCGGGTTCTGACCTGTCTGCAAGCGCTCATCCACACCAGGGGTGCCGACGAACTTGCAGACCCACACCTTTCTCGGGATCGACGTCGCGCTACTCGCTGTCGTGGTCGTCGCAGGCAGCGTCGTCGCGGTTGTGGTCGTGGCGGCTTGGGTCGTCGTCGTCGCGATCGTCGGCGGTGGCGGTGCTGGTGTCGTCGTCGTCGCAGGCTGTGTCGTGGGCGGGCTCGTCGTCGTCGCTGCGCTCGTCGGCGGCGTCGTCGCAGCGGTCGTCGTGGCGTGGACAGTCGTCGTCGCGTGCGTCGTGGTCGGGTATGGGTGGTCCCCCCCGCCAGCACTGGCAGGTGTCGAGATCGTGAGCAGCGCGACAGCCCCCAACAGCGGTAGCCCCACGAACGGCGCCACAATGATGGAGTGCCGTGATTGTTGTGTGCGCATACCGCCCCCAGTACCCAGATCGTGGGCGGGATGCTACTCGACCAGTTCGGCGTCTTCGATGGTGGACGCATGCTGACGGGCTTCCACCAGCGCATCACGAGCGGCCAACGCCGACGCCATGCGCTCCAAGTCAGAGAGCAGAGCGTCGCGTTGCGCACGCACGGCGTCTTCTTTCACGGTGACGTCAATCGTCTGATGACTCGTCGGCGCCCAATGCTCTTGGAAACGGCGTTCCAACAACCACATCACTGCTCGGGTATCCACTTGCTGCGGTTCTTCTGACACGCGACGTTCGATCAGCGAACCAGAACCGTCGAAACGTTCGACAGTCTTACGCAACGGCGCGTCCCCCACGAACACCGCACGATTCAACTGCTGCAACAAGCGCTGCTCGCTGGTCGCCAACGCCTCGCTGGCAGAGCGCGCGAAGCGCAACAACGAGCGCTCAGACGCCGACAGATCAGACAAACGCTTCGATCTCGCCGCCACCAGATCAGCCAGACGCCCACCGTCACTCAACAACCGGGTCAACTCACGCGGCGCCAACCCCGCCAGACGAGCAGCAGTCTCCACAGGGGCGCCCGCACGCAACGCCTCAGTGACCACATCAGACACCGACAAATCCCGGCCATCACGAGTCGTCGCCACAGTCCGCTTCAACGGGCTCACCATCACCACCAGCGTACGACCAGCGGTAACAACCCCGCATCTCGCATCGCAGGCGTCAGGCCAACCAGACGAACCCACACGGTGACAACAGCAGTAGCGGCCAACGAACCAGGAACACAACGAAAGGGTCGGCCGCCCGGCCAGTGGCGGTTGTGACGGACGTCACAACGGGGGGTGGGTCCGTGTTCCACGGTGTGGAACTGAAGGGACGCTGAGAAATAGTCCAAACGACCCAGGCGTGACGTTGGCGTTGGCAAGCGCTGGCGCTACACTGGCACTCATGAGCAACACCA
>Ga0190271_10000193_pt1 | contig 30513 bp, 37 predicted proteins | sample Popmic356T_FD_133747 | JGI IMG/M metagenome (GOLD analysis project Ga0190271, IMG submission 133747) | Populus adjacent soil microbial communities from riparian zone of Weber River, Utah, USA - 356 T | ecosystem: Environmental > Terrestrial > Soil > Riparian zone | place: USA: Utah | collected...
CAGAGCGTGGCCGTCCGTTTCGTCTGGTCCGCATGTGCATTCCGGTGCTGTCGCCTCTGGGGTGAGGGCGGCGCGATACTCCGCGATGACTGAGAACGCTTCCGCGAGCGTCATCCAGCCGAGATGCGCCCTTTGCTTCTCGATAGCCGCTATCAGACCATCTACGGCTCGCAGCCCACCGGGGTCGGCGGTTAATTCTTTTCGTGTATCACGCTCAACTGCGGACATTAATTCAGAGAGAAGCCCCAATAAGGGGTAATCATCCCCTACAATACGGTGTATTGCGTGGTTGATATCTTCTACTGAACGTCCACGTTCAAATGGGTTACTCATTACTTGAAGCCCTATTTAGAATTTCTTCGTATTTATCAGATACGCCACAAATACAGTAATCATTCTCGGGCTGACCTGCACAACCCGCATAATGCATTGGAGCGCAATTATCAATCAGCCAGCGGATTGAGTCTTTATCTAATCTTCGGCCCATGTCAAAACCCATCTGATAGCCCCTATAGAAGTCTCCCTGGCGGAATTTTTCCATTTCTTCGTCAGTTGGAATACTGATTGTGCCCTTAAATCGTTCCATGTTCATAATAAAGTCGATATCTTCCCCATCAGCGGCCTGTGGGTACTCTTTTTCACTTCCAAGAGACTGTGACACGCATAACTCCTTGTCCAAGACTGCCTAACGCGTCAAAAGCGTCAGCATACAGGTCGATAATACGATTTCCGGGGCATCCGCACCAATCAACTAACTTGACTGTGATGCAATTGTTGCTATCACAGACTTTTACGTTTCTTCCGCGCCAATTTCCTTTACGAATCTCACTTCCGGCAGCAGCGTAGAAATTTTGCTTGCTATTATCTGGATATTTGTAGTGACAACTACTTACACCAGCCCTGCAAAACCACGTTGCTTTGCCCTTTACAGCCTTATTTTTACCCGGAATAACGTAATTTGGCTCCAAAATGACTGATTTTGGCTCATTTTTTACCTTAATTTCGGGTCTAAAGTCGATTTTAGGGTAATTTCCAGAAAAATCGTAAATTTGAGCAATAGGCTCTTTAACAGCCGGTAATACGACAATTGGCTTGAATTCTGAGGCTGATAGCTGAGTAATTGGCTCAGTAACATGTCCGTAACTAGTAGCACTAATGCCTAAAGTCAGCAGACTTGCTAAAAATAGCCTTTTCTTCAAAATATTTCCTCCCAACGTGCGTAGGGCGTGCCACCCCTGCGTAGCATCGCACTCTCAGTCTAGCACATCAGGGTCATCCATGTCAACCTTTGCGAATGTTGACTTAGCAACGTTAGACTTGCTAGTCTCTACTATGTCTACGTCACGCTTACCGCAGTTTGTACATACCCACACTTTGAGTGTCTGTCGAGTATTTTTCACTTTTTTCTTGCCCATACGTATAGGGGCATGGCAACAGGCGCTCCGAAAGCCAAATTCTAGGTACATTTGCCCTCCTATTATGTGGAAGAAAGAAAGAAGCAAAGAAAGAATCATATATTTGCTTAGTATATATGCTAAGAGTATATGCTTAGCATAACCCCGTGCTGTGCCGCTCCTAAGGCCATCTTACCCTTCCGAGGGGTCCAGATGCAACTTGCAATGAAGGTGCCGGAACCGCTACGATAGAGAGCCCAGAACGGGGCGGAAAGCGAGGATTATATGAGTACCGCTAAACCAAAGATATTTGATTACTATGTACTTGTTCACCAACCGAAGCATCCAAAGGCGACGGGTACAGGGTACGTTCCAGAACAGATTTTAGTCGCAGAAAAACAACTCGGTAGGTTCCTCACGCCAGATGAGGAAGTGCGACACGTAAATGGCAACACTCAAGATAATACGCCGTCTAACCTTGAAGTTGTCTCCCTCAACGCGGATTACCGTTCCCAATCAGTCTCTTATGAAGCTGGTGTAGGAAGCAAAGGCAAGAGTAAGTCCTTTATGCCGTGTAAATTCCAGCAGCCGTGTTGGAAGAACATACGAGGTAAAATAGCCCGCGAAAACAATATCTATCTCCCTTATTTGTGTTCCTATCAAGAGGGAGGGGATATATACAAGTGTTCTCGTTTCTGGACGTTCGTGGAAGAGGAAATGGAGCAAAAAAAGCAAGAGAATGTGTAAGGAGTAGATTAATTTGATAGAGGTAGACAATAAGACCTTCCAGCCGTCCACAGGATTACCGGAAACAATCTTTAAAGAACGATATGCGATAAGCCCCGAAGAATCATGGGATAGCGCATCAAGACGATTGAGTTACCACGTTGCTCAGGTCGAAGGTGACCGAAAAGAGTGGGAAGACAGATTTTACGACGAAATAGTGTCCAACAGATTTATGCCGGGGGGTAGAATATGGTATGGTGCTGGTAGACCTCGCGCTCAGCTTCTTAATTGCTTTGTCGTTCCAACCGCTGATAGCAGAGAAGGTTGGGGCAAAACCATTCACGACGTTATCGTTGTTAGTGGTATGGGCGGTGGTGTTGGCATTAACCTTAGTCCTATACGGCCTAGGGGCAGTGCTATTCACGGTACTGGTGGTGTCGCTACTGGTTCTGTCTCGTTGATGGAAATGATTAATGCTGTCGGTGACGTATTAGTTGCGGGCGGTGGCCGTCGTTTGGCATTGATGCTTGATTTGAACATCACGCACCCTGATATGTTGGAATTCTTGGATAAAAAGCTTGATAAAGGCGAATTGAACAACGCCAATGTCTCACTTATCCTAGATAAGAATTTATCAGCAGAAAAGTTAGTAAAGGCAGTCAAAGAAGGGTCTTCTTTTGATTTGCAGTGGCAGGGACAAAAGGGTGGTCAAGTCAATGCAAAAGAGATTTGGAACCGTTTGGTCGAGAATGCTTGGAATAGTGGAGAGCCGGGTATCCTCAATGGTTCTCTTGCCAATGAGCAGAACAATATTTGGTATCACAAGAGCCTCGTATCTACAAACCCATGTGGAGAGATATGGCTGGAAGAGTATGGCTGCTGTGACCTTGGTGCTTTGGTTCTACCTAGATTTGTTAATGGTTTCGGCCAATTCGACTGGGAAGAATTCGCAAAGTCAATCAAAACAGCGGTTAGGTTCCTAGATAACGTTCTTTCTGTCAACGAGTATCCTTTGCCGGAAATCCGCGATAACTGCCAGAATGTCCGACGAATCGGCCTTGGCATCATGGGACTGCACTCATTACTTATTGAACTTGGGTATCGATATTCTTCAACACAGGCAAAGTTATTCGTTGATGAATTGATGGATTTCCTAAAGCGAACAGCCTATTTGGCGTCAATCGAGTTGGCACAAGAAAAGGGCCAATTCCCGGTACTAGATAGGGAGTCATTTAACAATTCAGGCTTCATGAAGACTATGCCTGAGTATATTAGAAATCTGGTGAATGAAAATGGCATTCGTAACTGCGCTATTCTTACGATTGCGCCCACAGGTACAACTGGTATGGTCAGCAATGTCTCAACTGGCATTGAACCTCTCTTTAGCGCTGCCTACTGGCGTAGATTCTATCGGCCTACCGCTGATGGCTCTCGCTCACTCGATAAGCAATTGGTCGTAGACCCGTTGTGGGAGCAGTTAGAAAAGCGCGGTAAAGACGTATCAGTCCTAGAGGGTGCTTACGATATCACTCCTGAGGCTCACTTTGAAATGCAGAAGATTTGCCAGTCTCATATCGACAATGCAACGTCGAAGACTATCAATCTTCCGCAAAACTTCTCAGTTGACTCTTTATCTGACTTGTGGCTAGAGTATCTACCATACCTCAAAGGCACGACGCTCTACCGCGCAGGTAGCCGTGGTGAGGAACCTCTAGAGGCAATCCCGCTTGCAGAAGCGCGTAAGATGTTACACGATAATGTTGTACATGAAGATGCAACAATAGCCGAGCTAAATTCTATGGACTGCGTTGGAGATAACTGCGCTGTACCTTCTGAATTGAAGCCACACATAGAGGAAATGAAAAATGTCCCTGCAATTAGCTTCGTCTAGTAATTATCCCCTTATAGCTACAGAATTAGCGGAAGCTTTACGAGACTTATTAATTAATAAGAATCGAGATTCAGCAGAGTTAGCCTTAAGTCGTTACGATGCCATGTTCTCTACTAAGCCTGACGTAAAGTGCAGGTGTAAAGAGCATGCAGCGAAACATGACGCAACAGGAAATGGAGAGAGTGTATCAGAAGCGTAAAGAAAGGCTTCTGGACTTTCTAAGGAGACTAAATGGCAAAATCTCTCACAGAAGTAATAACTGAGCAGGGATTTCAACCGGAAGAGACAAGCGGGGGGCGTAAAACCCTCCGCTGTCCTTTTCATAAGGGCGACAATGAGGCATCGTTTACAATCTATCCTAACGAGACATACTTTTGTTTCGGGTGTGAAGTTTGGGGCGATGCCGTCAATTTTCTTGTCCAATTCAAGGGCATGTCCAGTGAAGAGGCTCTAAAATACGTAGGATTTGACTTTAAGACACCTAGGTCTGAAAAGGCTCAGGTAATCAAGGTCAAGAACACATCAAGGACATTTAAATTCCTCTTTGATGTTGCTATGGACTACCATGAATTCCTCATGAGTACTCCGGGGGCAATGAATTACCTACAGAAGCGAGGGTTATCTGAGGACACTATCAGAAAGTATCGATTAGGATACACAGATGGTCATGTACTCAGTCTGAATACCGCGCATGAAATGGAATTGGCCCTAGAAATAGGCTTGATTAACAAAAACAGCTATGAAATGATGGGGCATCGAATCACAATCCCCAATCTAACTGAGGAGGGTCAATGTGACTTCATTATGGGGAGAACAGTCACAAATGATAAAGTTAAGTATCTCGGGGCGCGTATGCCCAAGCCTCTCCATGGCTTTTACGAGGTTAGACACTCTCCTATTATCTTTGTCGTTGAGGGACACTTCGACTGGCTTACACTTAGACAATGGGGATATCCAGCTATCGCTATGGGAGGAACCCACGGCACAAAGTCAAACGATAACCTACTCGTTGACCGAAAGCTAATCCTACTACCTGATTATGACGAATCTGGCATCGGGCAAAAGACAATGGAAACGATGCAGAAGAAATTCGGAGACAAAGCCTTTATTCTCGATTATAGTGAGCTAAAACGAGAAGGCGAGAAATTAGATATCAGTACACTTGGCGAATCGCCGGGAGGAAAGCATCTGTTTACAACTATACTACAGGAGCAAATGCCATGGTTGATTATGTCTATGTCGAAGAGAATATTGAGCCGGTGGTTGCCGCCTTTAGTCGGTACAACACCTTTTCCTTTGACTTAGAGACAACTGGGCTCAATCCACTTGATTCACGTATCACATTGGCACAGATTGGCTTTCCCGGTGAAGTTTATGTCATCAACACAGGGAAAGTCAAGATTAATCCTCTCATGCCGTTCTTCGCGGACCACAAATGGCTTAAAATCATTCAGAACGCGAAATTCGACACGAAGTTTCTCATTCACTATTTCAACCTTAAAACCAACAGCATATTCGATACCAAACTCGCAGAACACCTTCTTACGAGTGACGAGGCGTGGTCATCCACGTCGCTAAAGACATTAGCGAAGAAATACATGGATATCGAACTAGATAAGGACATTCGTTCGTCCTTTATCGATATGCCAGCGATGAACATGTTCTCGCAGGAGCAATTAGACTACGCTGCGCGTGATGCGGAGATACTATTCGGTATCTATGACCAGCAAAAGGCTTTACTAGAAGAAAAGGGTATGACGAGGGTGTCAGAGCTTGAATTTGAGCTAGCACCTGTTGTCGGGCACATGGAATTGATTGGTGTGCCGATTGATACCCAAAAGTGGGGCAAGAAACTTGAAGATTACAAAAAGCAGCATGAAGAGTCCCGATTGGAAATGCATCGCCTCATCTTTGACGAGGGCGGGCTACAAGAGCAGACTGGCATGTTTGAGCGGGATGCAATCAACTTAAATTCACCAAAACAAATCAAAGAAGCCTTCCAAGCCATCGGTATTGATATCGAAGCGACAAATGAGCGTGAAATCTCACTTATTCGTCATCCAGCGGCCAAAGAGCTTCTAAACTATCGTAAACTACAAAAAATCATATCATCTTACGGTGGAAGCTTCATAGATAAGATTCATCCGTTCGATGGGCGCATTCACGCTGATTATCAGCAACTAGGAACCGCAACGGGCCGATTCTCTTGCAAAGACCCAAATCTTCAGCAAATGCCCGAGGAATTCCGAGAATGTGTTTCTGAGAAGGATAAGATGATTATCGCCGCCGATTATGCAAGTATCGAGTTGAGAATCCTTGCAGAATTATCTGGTGATGTAAATTTCATCAAAGCCTTCTCCACAGGCGATGACCCGCATAAATCGACTGCGGCCATCATGTTTAACATCAATCTTGACCAAGTATCCAAGGAACAGCGATTCATCGCCAAAACCATCAACTTCGGTATCAGCTACGGCATGGGACCGAATAAGCTAATGGATATGCTCAATCAGAAACGAGAGCCGGGGCACTACCTAAAGTTTGGTCAGGTAAATGCTCTCATGAAGAGATATAAGGAGACATATGCAAAAGCTAATCAATGGCTTGCTGATGCTGGTAATCGGGCGTACCGACAGGGATATTCCGAGACTATGTATGGACGAAAAAGATTCTATACTAGGCCAACACCGGGGCCAGATTTTGACAACGCTGTCGCTTCGTTAAAACGGCAAGGAGCCAATTCGCCCATTCAGGGTACCAACGCAGATATTACTAAGTTAGCGATGTTGAATTTATACAACGACTTGCGCAATTATGGATATGACGCACACATCATCCTACAGGTCCACGACGAGATTGGGGTGCTTGCTAATAAGCGGCAAGCCGAGGCAGTCAAGGACTTGGTAGAAGAGTCCATGATTAAATCCGCGCAGGAGATTCTAACCGTAGTACCTGTGAAGGTAGAAACATCTGTATCTGATATATGGGAGAAAGGTTGATGCTGTATGGCAGACGACACTATATGGAGGCGCTATGTAAATAGTCTGCCAGAGCTAGATGAAGACGGGGATGATGCCCCGCAGATGGAAAAGATGGCTAAGAAGAAAAAGACTGCACGAAGAAAGTTCTTCGTACAAAAGATTATCACAGAAGTAATCGTCTATACTGATATCGAAGGTCAAGGCTTTGCCGAGGCTACCAATCAGAAGTTAGTGCTGTTGGGAGAAATGAGTCAAGGACAGCTAAATAAGCTATTAGCGGCTCAGGGGCACGAATCAATGGACGATGTTGACACGGAGTAGTGTCATCTGTTAGGATGGGTCGCATAGAGGCCGAGTGCGGCGGTTTGCTAAACCGCTTAGGTGTAAACAGCCTACGAGGGTTCGAATCCCTCTCCATCCGCCATTCTAAGGAAGAATAGATGAATCTTGATAGGGGTATTGCCCTAGTCGGTTCTAGGGAATTCAGGAATTACGCCCAATTTAAAACTGAGGTAGATAAGTTCATCCGTAAAGGTGACATTATCGTTTCAGGTGGGGCTAATGATAAAACGCCGGGAATGGGCTGGGATAGCAGGGCTAAATCCAGCGCTGATGCGTTTGCACAGCGATACGCTAAAGAAAATGCGTATAATCTTCTGATTATCTACCCACAGTGGTACCCTAACGGAAACTATGATAGGGGCGCAGGATATAAGAGAAATGAGCAGATTGTCGAAAAGTCTGACCTTGTTCTTGTATTCTATGCTAAGGGAAGATTCCAAATCGGAGGTAGTGCCAATACGGCAGAATGGGCTAGAAAGCTAGGACGCCCACTTCATGAGTTTGAAGAAGAGTAATATTGTTACCATGGATGGTTGGCCGAGTGGTTTAAGGCGGCAGTCTTGAAAACTGTTGTATGAGAGTACCGTGAGTTCGAATCCCACACCATCCGCCAAATTTACAGTGGGGATATAGCTCAATTGGGAGAGCATCTGCCTTGCACGCAGAGGGTTGCGGGTTCAAGTCCTGTTATCTCCACCAAATACTATTAGGAGAATAAATGAAAAAGTTTATCGCGCTATTCGCAGCATCAGCATTATTGTTTATTAGTGTTGCTACTGCTTCAGCAGATGCTAAGTGTAATGGACGACCGGGAGTTATCTTCTGGCAGGACGTTGACTTTAAGGGGCCATCCGTCACATTCTGTGGGGGTACTCCACCAGCATTTGCATTCAATGATGGTAATCTTTCCAATAACACATATAACCTAAATTTCGGTGCCAATTGGAATGACCGAATTTCCTCGTACAAGCTATTTAATTGGCCCGCTGGCTGGGCAAGTTTCAAGTTATACGAGCACGGTAATTACAATAGTCAAGAGGCCGGAAAGATAGTTGAGACTGACCCTGTAGGTTCATGGGAGTGGGTTCCTAACCTATCCATCTTTTATGGTGGAACAGGCGGGTTCGACAATAAGGCATCTTCGTTCAACGTTGATTACAACAACTAAATAATTATCATGGCAACGTGGTGAAGGGGTTTAACACGACAGTCTGCAAAACTGTTATTTGTCGCCGGTTCGAATCCGGTCGTTGTCTCCATGGCCCTATCGTCTATCGGAAGGACGCCAGACTTTCAATCTGTCAAGCGGGGTTCGACTCCCCGTAGGGCTACCAAGTATAATAAAGGGGGATAAAGATGTTACCTAATGAGGGACCGAAAGGGAATCCAGTAGTAGTATCAGATACCGAGGGAGAAGAGATTACTCCTGACAATCCCGAAGTCGTTAAGAATTTTCCAGTTGATACAACTGACCCTGAGGCCGTAGAAGAGGTTGAAGGTACAGAAATAAATCGATTGGAAGATGACGGCGGCTGATAAATATTCCCGGCTCGTTCAACGGTAGGACGAGTGGCTGTTAACCACTTAATGTAGGTTCGATTCCTACGCTGGGAGCCAAACTCCTTTAGGAGATATAATGAACTGGTGGGACAATTATACTGTCAGAGAATTAATTAAACAATTAATTAAAACACTAGAAGCATTAGAACAATACTTGCGTAGAAATACGCTTTAATCGCTGACCCTTCGTCTAATGGTAAGACGGCTGCCTTTGGAGCAGCCTATCAAGGTTCGAATCCTTGGGGGTCAGCCAATTTTTTTATTTGTGGAAGAAAATGACCCATACAGTTAAAGCAATCTTTAATACCTTTTTATGTACTGCTGATGGTTGTGGATTTGGAAGTCCCGACCTAACGCTAGTGGCAGAGCATGTAGTCAATAATCAATTTAAGGTAGAATATGACCCTCGCAGTTTTAAGTTGGGGGGCGCATCGGACGTTGACAAATACCCTAGAAAGTTACAAGACGTTCGGAATAAGCGACCCAGAAAAGATAATCTGGTTTCAAGAGATAACCAACGAAGACAAACGTATAGCCGATAAGTACGGATTTAAGTACCTAGGCTCTAAGGACAATATGGGTATCGCTTTTGCGTATAGAAAGCTTCTAAAGGAAGCTACCGGAGATACCTTTTTGTTCCTTGAAAACGACTGGGTGGCCTTGGAGTCAGGTGACACCATAATCAAGGCACAAGAGCTATTATACAGCGGCCTGTTGGACGTGGTAAGGTTACGTCATAGACGCTTTCCGGGGCATCCCTTGTGGACTCTACAGTTTCAGGGCAATGAGTACACTCGCCCAAGCCATTTACTCGATTCCGTTCATTGGCAGGAGTTTCCCGACCAGATTTTCCAAGAGATTGTAAAGATTAACGAATTCTATATTACCAGCGCTATGAATGCCAATTGGACCAACAATCCAACGATAGCTGGTACAGAGTGGCTTCGAAATAACATTGTAGATAAACTAGGCCGCAGGGATATAGAAGTTGACCTACAAGCATGGTGGGAGAAGCAGTCTATGATAACAGTAGGCCAACATGAAACAGGTATATTCACTCATAAGAGGATTGGATAATGTGCAAAGGCTGCGATAGGGCCAACGGTAAGGAAACCAAGATTGAGGAAATGATGATTTCATCATTAGATATCCTATACCGTCATGGTTATCAACCCATGTACAACGGTAGGCCGTCCTGCCCGTTCTGTAGCAATTTCGTAGATGATGAGGAAACTCACACGAAGTATTGTCTATTATCTGCCTTTGTAAAGGAAAATGATGAATCCAGATAACGGTGAGATTTACAGGTTCAGCAGCGAGAAATCACTTGCTGAGGAACAAGCAGAATTACAGAATAAGTTGATTGAATTAACGAAAGAGCAAGCGGAGGTTTTGGAACACTTTCACGCAAACCAGCGTGTGCAGTTACACCATGACCTAGTTTCGAAGAATAACTCAGCAAAAAGGCGGGCAAGAAAAAAGATTGCTAAAGCCTCTAGGCAGAGGAATAGGAAGTGATTAAATGGCAGAATACGTCAAGATACGTTCTTGGCATGTAGTTAAACTAGTTAGCAGGGCTAGCTGGAATATTACTTACTGCGGTAGGATTGTAAAGCCACCTACCGAGGTATTACACGATTTTCCGATGGAAGGTCGCTCATGTGAAACGTGCTTAAGGATTTCAAGAAATAATGAAGATAGGCTTCCTGAATAACCAAATAGATAATCGGGGCACAGGGAACGCAATGTTCGACTATGCCCATTACAACGAAGATATTCTCGGTAATGAGTCTTTTGTGTTCACCTTTCGCGGCCAATCTGGCGCAGGGAATCACGACAAGAAAGCACTAGAGAAGTATCTCAATAGATTCGGGACAATCTATAATCCCGACCATATCGAGAATATGGGTCTAGACGCTATCTACCATATCAAGAGCGGGCGCAACGATGGAATATCTTTCCCTAATACTCCTTACCTTGTTCACAGCGTATTTGATAATGAACCTCACGGCACTGTCTATGCAACTATTTCAAAATGGATGGGTTCACGCTATAATCTTCCTTACGTGCCTCATATTATCAATACTTCTTACCCTACTCACAATCTCAGGAATCTTCTCGGTATTCCTCTCAACGCCGTAGTATTTGGTCGCCATGGGGGAGCAGATACCTTTGACATTCCATGGGTCTGGAACGCTATTAAGCGCATCACAGAGGAACGTGACGATGTATGGTTCCTGTTGATGAACACCGATGGTCCCGCCTCTCAGGTTGAATTGCCGGATAGAGTAGTATTCGTAGCCCCGACTGCAATTCCTGAGAATAAGGCAAGTTTTATCAATGCTTGTGACGCAATGCTACACGCACGTCAGCGCGGCGAAACCTTTGGTATAGCTGTAGGCGAGTTTGCAATGCGAGGCCGACCTGTGATAACATACAGGGAGAGCCCAGAAAGAGCCCATATTGAAGAGTTAAAAGATAGCGCGATACAGTACTCGGATGAAGATGAGTTGTATCGTATACTTGACGATTTTATGCCCCTCCAAGACTGGTCGCCTAAGTATACTGACTATACCCCAGAATTAGTCATGGCGAAGTTTAAGGAGGTATTTTTAGATGACATTGATACGGGGAATAAACTTTGAGTTACACCCTGAGGGGGAAATGCTCTCTGACCACATACGACGGGAAGAGGACTTCTTCGAAGCAGAGATATTAGATTATATCGCTGAACATTATCCTGTGCATGGCACGATAGTTGATATCGGGGCCAACATAGGAAATCACTCCCTTTACTTTTGCAATAATCTAAAGTACCGGCAGATACTAGCCTTTGAGCCTGTACCTGATAACTACATTCTATTAACGATAAACTGCGCTCGATACAATGGCTTCTATCCATTCAAATTTGCGCTAGATAGCCATATAGGCTTAGTGAATATAGCCCCACAGCACAGTAATATGGGGGCTTCGTTCGTAGACCCGTCGGGTACGATTGAGGTTCTAGCAATACCTCTGGACTTATTATCCCTGTACGATTGCACACTTATCAAAATAGACGTAGAGTTCTACGAGCCAGAAGTATTAAGAGGCGCTTATCTTACCATTAGTAAGAACCGTCCCTTGATTCTGATTGAAGACGCTAACCAAGAGTACGGCCATCTTCTACCTGATTATGAAATGATAAAGGCATGGCCGGATGAAAAAACTTACCTATACGGATGGAAGAAGTGATTTGTTTCATTGCTGCTACGTATAACGAAGAAAACGAAATTATCTCCCTATTGGACCATGTACGAGACTATGTAGATTATTGCTACGTTGTAGATGATGGCAGTACAGATGGCACCGCTCGGCTATTAGGTGAATGGGAAGAGTGGGAAGAAAATCTCCTATATAAAGTTATCAATCATACTGGACTACCTGAGACAGTAAAGAACGAGGCATTAAAGTTAGTGCCTGATGGTAGTTGGGTATTAATGTTGGATGCTGATGAACGATTCCAAACAAAACTATCAGAAATTATTAGGTGGGTTAAAAGTCCTGCGTCTGAAGAAATTGATTATGTCTACTTCAGACAGCTTGAAATTATTGACGGAAACCACGTCCGTACTTTCCAAAAATGCAAACTCTTTAGAAAAGAGTCTATTACATTTTCAGACGGAATACATGCAGATGATGTGTTTATCGGAGAGGGCGCATATTATGATTGGGAAGTCATCCATAGAAAGTCCAGTAATAAGCAACGACAACGAGAACGAGAATATCTAGAGACATATAAGAAATTACTTGACGAAGGCAAAATCGACAACGGACGATACGAATGGTTAAGGAACCTTCATCATTATGAGCGTTGATTGTCAGTGTCTTTCCGAGTGGGAAGGTGTAAGGGAAAGTGGAGAACGCTATTGTAGAGTTTGCAGACGACCTATATACTCAACAAGTATTGGACAAGGGCCAAGTAAGGCTACTCAATCAGATGGGGTCCGACCTATCAGTAGTGGCCGCAGCAAGAGTCTCAAATGGAGAAAGTTATGAGGAAGCATCACACGGAGTAAACAAGGATGCTCGACTTATCAACTATCTCGTTAAACATCGACACGGAACACCCTTCGAACACGCTACATTCCAATTTTATGTCAAAACACCTTTGTTTGTCAGAAGCGAATGGCATCGGCATCGAATGGCATCGTACAATGAGATATCGGGAAGATATGTCAAGTACGACCCTGAATTCTATTTACCAGCAAGTTTTAGAGTCCAGTCAGAAGATAATAAGCAAGGGTCCGTCTTCCCCGAAGACATGAACATAGTTGACCTAGATACAAAAGAACTGCTCTTCGATGAGGATTATACCTTAGACGAGTGGAACAGTTACAATGCATATATACTTAAGCGCCACGCAGAGCAATCATTTCAGTTATATGAAACATTCGTAGACCGTGGGGTGGCTAAAGAAATGGCCCGTATGGTCCTGCCACCAAACCTATATACACAATTCTACATGACAATCAATGCACGTAGTCTTATGAATTTCCTATCACTTAGAGCGGCGGAAGATGCTCAATGGGAGATTCGACAGTATGCATTGGCAATGAAAGAAATGTTTAAAGAGGCTATGCCCCTCACGTACAAGGCATGGGAAGGGAACGGATTTATTGCACCATGACCGAATTCAGAATCGTTCCCGACGAGTTGAGGGAGCGAGAAAAACTAACAAGAGGTAGAGAGCCCACATCAAAACTTTCACGAGCATTACTTAACGGTGGTACATACTTTATACCCGGTAAGAAAAGAACGTGGGGCTCACTATACAACTTAGCAAAGAATCATGAAAAAGTATGTCACGTAAAGCGGACCATCATGAATGAGGTCGAAGGCACACTCATCTGGTTTGAGGATAAAGATGATTTGTCCAAGGTGTAAAGAACTGCGTCTTAAGAGTAAAGTATATGACCACGGGGGAAGAAAAACCCTTATGTCACATAGCCCATATTATGATGAGGAGGGCAAATACCATTCTCATGACCCTAATACTGTAACTTATGACTATGCTTGTAGTAAAGGCCATAGATTCACGCATTCATATAGAGGGGATTGCCCACAGGGTGATTACGGTACCGAGACAAAAGTAACAATTCTATAATCTTATGGGAGATTAGTTTAACGGTTAGAATGCTAAGCTTACATCTTAGCGGCAGGGGTTCGACTCCCTTATCTCCCACCATTTGAGATATTATGAAGATTTTATGTAAACTAGGATTCCATAAGATTGTTGTAGACCGAACATGGTACTATGTGCCTGATGTATATTGTGAAAGGTGTGGTACTGAAAACGTGTACACCTTACTTGAGCGATATTGCATTTGGGCATCACTACATACGATGAATCCTTTTGCTTGGCCCTTTGTACTGTGGTACAGCATTATTTTTTGGTGGGAAGACCGAAAAGATGAGAATAAGTAGAGGCCACAAGCATAAAGAAAAGTTTGACCGTTACGAGCGTAGATACGTTGGTAATGAGTTATCGGCACGATGGGCGGTATTTCGTTGCATCGAACCGGGCTGTACTGCTATAGGAACAGCCGAAGAATACCCCAAAGAAGACAAAATTACACTCTGGAGAAATCCAGTCAGCCCAAAAGGCTAACTCTTTGAGTAGTATTATCTACGGAACGAGTACGTAGATAGTACGCCATAATCTAGGGCCATGAGCCAGCCGGTTGACGGCGCTTGTCTTATAAACAAGTTTTGCAGGGTTCGACTCCCTGATGGCCTACCATCACCTATTATTGGAGGTCCGAATGGACAACATCGGTAGTGGCATCGGTAACAAGATGACCGCAGAGCAGGAGCGTAAAATCAACGAAGACGTAATTAAGAATTATCGTCCGAGGGGAACACATACGCTCGGGCCTATCTTTGGCTCTAAGAGAGGAAAGAAGATAATTGAAGAAGGACGAAAAGAAGAAGGGAATCGCTCCTGATGAGGTAGGCGATTTACCTAACGACCAAAGATGTAGAAATTGTTTTGGATTACTTAGTAAATTTGAAGACTTAAAAGGAACTGAGGGTCTTTGGTGCTTTAGATGTGGCACTAGATATCCCAAAGGGTAAAGGGTCTGACCGATTGGTCGGGCCTTATTTTTTTGTCATTTTTCGTTAAGCCGCAAGTTGCAATAGGCGGCAAAGATATGTAACATAAAGGGGTGATACAATAAATGCCAGCAACATTCTCATTCGCACAGTATACTGGTTCAACAGGTAACTCAACAACACCTGCGGGCTCAGGTCTTACTGCTACTTCGTCATCAAACTCAATGTCTTGGGACTTTGAAGTAGCGGACAATACTGGAACAGTTACATATACAGCTAACCCTGTAAGTGCTGGTTCAGCGTCATATCCAGTTTGGTTGAAGTCTTATTTCACTAATACTGTTGCTTACACTGTTTCTAACTTCAAGTTTTGGCAGTTTAACCCAGCAGCTTCTTCAGCTAACACAGCATCATTTACAGTGTTTGGTACATCACAGACAGCGTACTCAATCGCTACTGCTACATCAACGCATACAAACTATGCGTCTAACGTACAGGTGCCAACAAGTGCTAACTCAACAGCATCACCGGGTTCGCCAATAACAGGCTTTGGTTCCTTTGGTTCTTCTGCCGGTAACTCGGGCGTTGTCCAGAATTTCTTGGCCCTACAGCTAAGTGCAGCAGCAGCAGCACCAGCGGGAACAACAGGATACTTCGGATACACAATGCAGTACGACGAGCAATAAATCTACTGCCTATAAATTTAAGGTGGTGATATAGCATCTATCATGCAAGAATTATTACGAATTTTAAATAAAATTTATCGTGAACTAAAGAGTAAAAATCGGAGGTTGAAAATAATAATGGGAAGATTAGATGCAATTCAAGCGGCTCTAGATACAGCAGGTTCAACAGCAGCAGAAGAAGCAGCACAGGTTTCAGCGCATTTTGAGGCACTTCGTGCCCAGATTGCAGAACTACAGGCATCAATTGATGAACTTACTGCGGGAGCTGTAACAGATGAGGAAATTGCCGCATTAGTAGCACAGGCGGAAACACTTAGTGCGACAGTGGAGGCTATTGATACAGAGGGCGATGTAGTTACAGAGCCAGAACCGGAACCAGCGCCGGAACCAGAACCAGAACCGGCACCAGAAGAAGAGCCTCTTCCATAATATAACCGCCAAGTAATAAAGGGATTAATGAATGATTAAACTTGATATCGGTAGTGGAGGAAAATCCGGCCACCCTGATTTCTTAGGTGTGGACCCTTTTGCTGAGGGTGCCGATATCAAGGCATTCATGTGGGATTTACCCTACGAAGATAATTCGGTCGATGAAATCATTTGCCAACAGGCATTAGAGCATGTGACTAAATTCGCCGTAGTTCCCTCCCTTAAGGAGTGGAATCGGGTACTAAAGCCCGGTGGAAAATTACAATTACAAGTACCAGATTTAGAGTGGGCCTGTATGCATTGGTTATCACACCAGACTACAGAATGGAATATGGATATCATCTACGGCAATCAGATGCATGAAGGTGAGTTCCATAAAACAGGTTTTACAATGAAGATACTAGGACAGTATTTCGCAGCAGCCGGTGGGTATGATGTTCAAAAGGCAGAGTACTTTGGCTCCTCTATGTATGAGGCTGTAAACGGCATCTACGAAATCACACAAAGATGTATCAATGTGGAAGCAGTCAAAATAGTCTCTTGAGGGGAGGAATATAATGGAAGGGATTTTAGCAGCGCTAGCATTATTAACCCCCCTTAATGTGGCTATGGCTGTCCTTGGAGGAATTATCTTTGGATATGCATTTAAAGATTTTTACTTCCACAGAAGAACAATATATCTTAGTATCATATGGCTAGTAGGGTTTTCACTAGGTAGGATTATATTCGTTGGAGTTGTAGGTGCAACAGGCACAGGGATTTTAGGGACGTTATTGTTCATAGTTTACCTGATTGCTACGCTAATCACAAGAAAGATATTAACTAGGAATCAGCACGATTTCCTATAAATTAAGGAGTAGGTATGGGCAAGGTCCAAGGAGTAAATGTTGTAGTAGGTATACCTTCATTTGGTATGGTATCCACGTATTTCCTACAGGCACGAATCAGCCAGCAATTTCCGCTGGTATCGAGTGCCGTAGATAAGTTTGTATTGAATAAGCCTATTGCAGAGGCGCGGAACGAGATAGTACAGTATGCTCTTGACCAAGGAGCTAACTACATCTATTGGTTGGATGACGATGTTATCCCGCCACCAGACGCATTCTTAAAGATGTATATGGCTCAGAAAGATATCGTTAACGGGGTCTACTGGTCGAAATCAAATCCACCAATGCCCTTGATGTTTAGGAACCACCTAGAGGGTCCGTATCTTGATTGGCACGTAGGAGACTTCCTAGAAATAGATGCCGCAGGAAATGGCCTAACATTAGTTAAAACTGATGTATACAGAAAGATATCAGAAACAGTCGGCGGTCCTTGGTACTCAACAGATTACACGAGTTTCAAGAACGCTACACAGAGCGCAGCAAACAATACCGAAGATTTGTACTTCTACTGGAAGGCAAAGCAAGCGGGCTTTAAAGTATGGGTAGATACATCTATCCAAGCATACCATTATGAGAAGAACACTCAGGTACTATATGCCATGCCATTCAATGCGCGACAGGCGGTACCAGCGTGGTCGATACCGGGGCCGGGAGACAAGTTAATAGCTGACCTAGGCGCTGGACCAATCTCACCGCAGTTTGATGACGCATCTAAGGTTGTATCATTCGACATTCGTGAAGATGTTAAACCTGATGTTGTATGCGACCTTCGTAAGATTCCTGTACCTGACCAGACATTCGATGTTGTATTTAGCTCACATACGCTAGAGCATTTCGCATGGACAGGGCTAGAAAAGATTATGAAAGAGTGGAGCCGAATCCTAAAGGTAGGTGGAGAGCTTCGCTTAGTCGTGCCGAACATGCGCTATATCGCCAAGCGATTGCTTGAAGATAATATGCAAGCACAAGACTTCTGGGTTGCATGGGGTGAGCAGGATTATCCAAAGAATTTCCACGCCTCAGGCTTTACACCTAATATCTTAAATGCACTTATATCCTCACTTGGTATGTATGAAGATATCAAGATTAGTGAGGGAGAAATCGATGGGCCACCGAGCCCGTTGTCATGGAATCTAACATTAACAGCGACAAAGGTTAATCATCCTAAGACTGAGAATATCACTCCTGAATATGTTGAGGCTCCACCAGAAACTAATGATAATTACTGGCCTATGAAGATGTTCCAAGAGTACAATGTACGTGAATTGGACAAGGAAAAAGAGTCAGACCTTCTTAAGTGGACTAAGGCCAAGCCGGAAGGCGAGGTAGTCGGCGCAGGAGAGATTAATCTTTTCTGGCCTAAGGAATACGTAGAAACATTAGCTGCTGAAAATAAGCCACAAGAGGAAGCAGTGGAAGAGCCTAAGGCTAAGCCAAAGCGCACTCGGAAGCCGAAGATAGAAGAGCAAATAGAAGAAACAGCAAGGCAGGGTTAAATGGGTTGGATAGCATATTACCGTGATGGTACTAGTCTTTCCGAGGATAAGGATGGAAGACCTGTACAGGACGGCCAAGATGGAAAACTAGCAATGGTTTTACAGGAAGATTTCGGCCATAAAGTTGGAATAGACCTTATCAACGGTATCGTCTATGTTGACTATCAGAGTATAGAATACCAGAACGGTACCTTTGCTATCGATACACCAAGGTTTGTTTTCTTTGTCTGTGACGAAACGAACATAGTGGCTGAACTATTTGATGTAACAGCCACGGAACCGGACGCTCAAGGGTGGTATGAGAATATCATCACACCTATACAGTGGCGACCAATCTGGTTCACGAGACACACTAACGAGGCAATAACAAAAGTTATTGGTCTTCAAGCTACTTTGCCAGAGGGATTTGGCAGCAGGAATGTGAAGAAAGTAATAAGCCTGTTTGAAGACGGGAGACTAGGTATAGATTAAGGGGATGTTATGATTGAGGTTTTTGAATAAAGTAGGTTTCGGTTTATTGACGGCATCATTACTAGTGGTGCCAGTATCAGCTTCGGCTGGTTCGGGGGAAAGAATCGAAATGCAGCGTGGTCCGGCAAGAGTGAATTGTGCTATTAAGCCCAATCATCCTCATTGCCCAAAGCCTACACCTACTCCAACAATAGTCCCTACACCAACACCTAATCCTACCGCTACTCCAACAGTAGCACCAACTCCTACTGTGGCACCAACAGCCACACCGACGATTGCTCCTACGCCTACACCTGCTGTAGCGCCAACAGCAACCCCTACAATAGCCCCTACCCCTACTCCAACCATTGCTCCTACGCCAACGCCGGGAGCATGTGGCACGTCATTGCAAACATTAATCAATAATACGCCTACAGGTGGTACATTGAATGTTACAGGGTGCAATAACTATACGGGCGATGTGACTATCAATAAGTCTATGACACTCATTGGTGGTAAGATTTCTGGAAGATTACTTCTACGAAATGCTTCCAATGTTACAGTCTTACAAACAGAGATTACAACAGGCCAGCCACAACCACAGTCGGGAGCATTAGATATCGATGGTGGAGCAAATATAGATATCAACGATGTGTATATTCACGATGCTGGTGGAGCGTGTATTTCACACTCAGGCGTAAGTGATAGCGTATTTAGAAATTCAGAATTCGCTCGTTGCTCACAGCTAGGATTCCACGGTAATACTTCTAACAGGGTTACATTCTACAATAACGAAATCCACGATAATAATACCGCTCTTGCACCTCCTTGCCAGTCAGGTCATTCTGAATGTAATTCAAATGGTCGATGGGAAGCAGGATGGGAGGCCGGTGGAGGTAAAACAACTACCTCTACAGGTATGAAGTGGCTGAATAATCTATCATGGAATAACGGCGGTCCCGGCCTTTGGTGCGATATTAACTGCATCAATGCAGAGTATGGTAACAATAGGGTTTGGAATAATACCCAAGGAATCTTCTTTGAGATTTCTGATGGGGTAAATATCCACGATAATGTTGTTTATAGCAATGGGGCAGGAGAACCTTGGTGCTACGGTGCCGGTATCTTGGTTTCATCAAGTAAGAATGCTACTGTGCAGAATAACGTAGCAGCTTGGAACAATAGAGGTATAACTTTCTTGTCACAAAACCGTGGTCAAACATGGAACGATACTTCAGGTAACAGGGCCATCAACAATACGGTCATTGATAGTGATGGTATTCGTATAATGAATTGGTGCCAAGATTTTGCAGGAAATCTATTTACATCGGGTAATACAGGTACAGGTGGAAAGTATTGGGCCTCACAATCTGAGCCTCAGTGGGAAAGATTCGAATGGCAGACTCCCAAGTCTACTCTAGCGGAGTTTAATGCAACCCCCGGAGAAGAGGGTGGCACCTACTTGACAAATGCTCAGAAAGATGCCATTCTAGCAACTTATAATCTACCAGCAACACCTTAAATAACACTAAGGGCAATACAATGCCCTAACTATAATACAATATAGGAGTCGTGATATAAATGAATAGAAAGACACCCGGAGTAATGCAGAAATGTATTGCTCCGGGTATTTTTTTATTTACCTCGATGGCAGGTGATAGCTAATGGCTATTACACTTAGAACAGCGGGTACATGGGCTGCCGTTACAGCCAGTGCTGCTGTAACTCTACCCACTCATCAAGAGGGGGATATGCTACTTGTACGAGTTACATGGAAGTCAGATGTAGCGGCATCCGCTAGTGCTACAACTGCTACTGCGGGCTGGACTAAAATCGGGCAAGGAAGTAATGGTACAACTAACTCATCAAACGGTGGAGGTTCTGTATTTACAGCAGCCTTCTTCAAGGTTGCGGAAAGTAGCTCCGAAACAAATCCCACAATTTCATTTGTTGATTGTAATCCGGCTGCTATGGTTGCTATGGCCTATCAAAAGGCCGCAGGTGAAATGTGGGTAACTCCCACAGGCAATAGTGGCCCAGATACAACATCTGGAACAGGACATTCAGCTACAATTGCTACGCATATTAGAACATATTCTGGCGATTTAGTAGACTTCTTCACAGGTATCGCAGACGATACTACGATGACAGTCCCTACATTTACACAAACAGGGGCAACATTAAACACAGTTACAGAATCACCTGCTACTGCACTATCCTCAACTTCAGGATTCGATATAGCTGCTGACGGTGGGTATAGAACATTAACATCTGGTACATCAACTGCTGCTGCTGTAGTAACAGGTACTACATCAACTTCGGAAACGGGTACGTCATGGATGACTCGACTACGAGTCACTGCGCCACCAGTTGCTCAGGCACAAGCCTTAATCAAGGCTATTGGTATTAATAACCATGCTCAGGCTATGGCGTACATATTTCCGCAGCCAGTTACTAGAAGGGGTCACGCCCAAGCATTAGCAGCTATTACATATGGAATTACTAATGTAGTAGATACATTTACGAGAACTGTATCAAATGGTATGGGTACTGCAAATACAGGCGGGACATATGCCCTACAATCGGGAACTGTGGGGCAGGTAGATGTAGACGGAAGCAAACTTACCTTTACTTCTACGGGTTCTACCTCTGTTAGATTTAGTTTAGATACTGTTTATACAGGCGGTTCTAGTGCTTACGAGGCTAAAGCTACTTTTAAAGTAACAAGTTTTGGAAGTACTGTTGGTAGTTCCCAACTTACACTAAAAACTGAGCGAAGTAACTTTGGTGATAATGGTATAGGTGCCAGATTAAATATAAATAATTCCACAGCAGCTATATCTCTTACAAATACCATAGATACTAATAGTAGTACTAGTAGCAACTTAGCTGTATATACACTAAATGATACTTGGAATTTTGTATTTAGAGTAATAAGAATAAAAACAGGAAGTACTTCTAGAGTTAAGATTCAATCTAAAACTTGGCGTCAAGGTGACTCTGAACCGGGATGGTTACATACTTATGAAAATACCTCCCTGCCATGGTTAGGTATTCCTACGATAGAGTTTGGGGCGGGTAATTCTACTAACAATTTTGAAGTAGATAATTACTATGTAACACCTATAGGCTGGTCTGAATCAGGCCAAGCAAAAGCCTATATCCATGGTTGTCTAGAAGAAGAAATACTAAATGATGTTCCATTACTTTACTACAAGCTAGGTGAACCTACTGGCAATCTAGAAGACCTTGGTACTATTGGTAAGGATGACCTTAACCCTTCAATCTCTGGTCGGGGCGCTACTGGATTAATTCATGCTACCCAAGATGATGGAGCCATCCTATTTAATGGTACTTCTGATAGTATTTACTTTGGTTCCACTCCAACTGCTCTTGGTGTGCCTATGGGGGCAGCAGAAAGAACATTAGAAGCATGGGTAAAGACAACTAGTGCCACAAGACAAATTCTATGGCACTGGGGAGAAAGTGGAACCTCTAATGAGTGGATGAGTACTGGTATCGAAGCAAACGGTCAGGCACACTGGAATCAGTGGGGCGGCGACCTTTCATTCGGTTCTGTTGGTCAACTAAGTGATGGCAATAGCCACCACCTTGTTTTCACATATGATGGCGCAACTACTCTTCGATGTTATATCGATGGCGTTGAAGCGGCTAACTCCCCACAAACTATTACCGCCCTTAATACACAAGACGGTAACATGTGGTTCGGTACTGACGGTAATGATGAGTTCAATGGAACAGCCGATGAAATCGCTGTCTACGGTCAAGCACTACCTGCTGGTGTAATTAGGATTCATTATATTGCTGGTATAAATGGTTGTGCGGGAGCAATCACCCCGCCTCAAAAATTTGCTCAGGCAATGGCCTTAATTGCTGTAGATACAGATTGCTTCTATCAGGAAGTAATGTCTCGTGGACCAATCTCTTATTGGAGATTAGGAGAAGCTTCTGGAAGTACAACTCTTGATGAAAATACTAGTAATCCCCTTACTTACGTTGGGTCAGTAACCCAAGGTGTAACAAGTATTCTAGGGGATATGAATACAGCGGTAACATTCCCGAGTTCTTCAGCTACGGCTTACTTAGCATCCGCAGCCGACCTTCCAATCGGAGCCTCAGATAGAACAATATCATTCCTATTCAAATCAACTTCTACAGTTGATTACAATACGGTTGTATGGTGGGGAGATTTAGACAATGCTAACGAAGGTTGGTCAGTATTCCTTACAACTGTTGGTGGGGAAGAAAGAATCTTCATCACTACAAATGCTACAACTGATACAAACTTTACCCCACCTTTGGGTACTACACTAACTGATGGAGAATGGCATCACGTTGTACTCGTTCTAGACGGCACAGACCTATGGTGTTACATCGACGGTTCGTCAGATATGGATTCAAGCAATCCTGTAACTATAACTGCACCAAATACATCTGGTAGTGGTGAGGGTGTAGGTATCGGTGGTAGAGGCGCAAGCGGTACAGACCCATTCAACGGTACATTAGATGAAGTTGTTATCTGGGATTATGCACTAGATTCCTTAGATGTGCAGGCTCTTTATTCCTCTATCGCAGTTGAAACATGTTCTGTTAAGTATCCGATTCACGTCTGCGGGGCTGAGTGCGGTATCATTGGTGCGGGTGCCAGTGCTACTGGTGCAAATGCGGACCACTGGGATTTCGGACAAAATGTAACAGTATCTACAAGTGTATTTGCTAACGGACAACGTTCTTATAGGCTTGACCCAACGGGTGTTGCCGCAGCCTATCTAAGAAAGGCTTACACAACAACAAGTAATATAGCCGTTGGTCAAGCAAAGATATACATAGAAGCATGGCCTACAGATACTCAGGAAGTTATTTACGCTAACGTGGCTTCTGGTTCGGCTGCTGCTATCCAAGTAGATACTGTCAGTCACGAACTAGAGATTCAAATCGGCGGTGACGTTAACGCTGTTGTTCGACCGGGGGCAATAAGTCTTAACACTTGGTATACAATAGATTACTTCTTCTACTCAGGTACTAACGGATTCGCTAGAATGCGAGTTGACGGGGAAGCAACAATCTATGAGTCTACTACTAATCAGACTGCTACAACATTTAGCACAGGTCAAAGAATCGGTACAGCTAGCCCAGACGATACATTCGTTATGTATGCTGATGATATTATCATGTCAGAGACAGCCTCCGACTTCCCATTCGACCTACAGAATGTCGGGTATCTATACCCTGACTCATCAGGTGCCCACAGCTTTACAGCAGGGGATTTCAAGGATACGGGTGGTACAAATATCACCAGTCCAAGCGGTACTGTACATACATTAATTGATGATGCGGCGGCAGGTACCTCAACAGGTATCACTACGATAACCGACTACATTCAACAGGCTGTAGTTAGAACAAATGGCTATGTTAACTTTGGCTTTAGTGCCATGGTATCTGGTGCTACACCACTCTATGTAAATGTTGTTTCTGCACACCACGCAAGTACAACAGGTTCTAATGATTCCAGCCTAGACTGGGGCGATGGGGATGGTGCAACTTCTGCTGAGATTTACAGAAATGCAGACTTTAGCCAATTAACAGTTGCATATGATGCGAGAGTATTTACATCAAGCCCTGTACTTGGTCCTTGGACAGAATCTACTCTTAATGCTGCAAAAATACGTTGGGGATATGCTGGTGACGTTCTAGGTATTCCTTATCTAGATAACGTTATCCTTGAATACACATATACTGGTGGAACCTCTGCTACAACTTATAGAGTGCATGGTCAAGCCCAAGCTAGAATCAAGAACACTTACTATGGCCTAGGCCAATCACAAGCACAGATTAAGCAAACCTATAGAAGTCATGCTCAGGCTCAGGCTCAAATAAAGCAGACTTACAGAGGACATGCTCAGGCTAATGCTTGGATAGAAAATACTTATCGTTCCCACGCACAAGCACAAGCATGGATTGAAAATACTTATAGGGCTCATGCTCAGGCACAGGCACAGATTAAGCAGACTTACCGTGCCCATGCTCAGGCCCAAGCAGATATCAAACAAACTTACCGTGTTCACGCGCAAGCACAGGGAGATATAAAGCAGACTTATTATGGATTAGGCCAAGCGCAAGCACGAATTAAAAACACTTACTTTGGTTTAGGCCAAGCACAGGCTAATATAAAGCAGACCTACTACGCAGTTGCACAAGCACAGGCCGATATAAAACAAACATATCGTGTATACGCGCAAGCACAAGCAGAAATAGTAATTGCTCTGGCTACATACACCGTTGTAGTACAGGCTCAGGCTTGGATTGAAAATACTTATAGAAGTCACGGTCAAGCACAAGCCTATATTGAATTAGAACGATATGTAGTTGGTCAGGCACAGGCTAGAATTAGAAACACGTACTCTGTAGTTGGTCAAGCGCAAGCACAAATCAAACAGACCTATCGACAACATGCACAAGCACAGGCACAGGTTAAGCAGACATATAGAGTTCATGCTCAATCTCAGGCTTGGATAGAAAATACTTACACTGTCGTAGGCCAAGCACAGGCACGTATCAAGAATACATACTTTGCTGTTGGACAATCTCAGGCGCAGATTAAGCAGACTTATTACGCCGTAGCACAAGCTATGGCTACAATTCAGGGCCAAGAGCATGGACAGGCACAGGCACAAATTAAGCAGACTTACTATGCTGTCGGTCAAGCACAAGCAGATATCAAGCAAACATATCGTTCCCACGCTCAGGCTAATGCTTGGATAGAACAAACATCAATCGCACACCGTCAAGCACAAGCGCGAATAAAGAGTACGTACTTTGCTCATGGTCAGGCACAAGGCTCTATTAAACAAACATATAGAATTCATGCACAGGCTCAGGCCGATATTAAGCAAACATACTTTGCTCATGGACAGGCTACAGTTTGGATAAAGAATAGTTACTACGGTTTGGGTCAAGCACAAGCCTCTATTGAAAATGTGTATAATGCTCATGGGCAAGCACAGGCACTTATCAAGCAAGTTTATCGAGTTCATGCGCAAGCACAAGCCGATATTAAACAGACTTACATTGCTCACGCACAGGCGCAAGCACGCATCAAGAACACTTATTATGGATTAGGTCAAGCACAGGCTAGAATAAAGCAAACATATTATGCACATGCTCAGGCGATGGCATGTATCAAGGGTAATGCGTTTGGTCAAGCACAGGCTTGGATTAAGAATAGCTACTTTGCACACGGTCAATCTCAGGCAAGAATCAAAAATACCTATAACGGATTAGGCCAAGCACAAGCAAACATTGAGCAAGTATATTATGCTCATGGACAGGCTCAAGCAGATATCAAGGCTACTTCTGTAGTTCATGGTCAGGCTCAAGCGCAGATTAAGCAATCATATGTGGTGCATGGACAAGCACAGGCTTGGATTGAGCAAACATATTATCAGCACGGTCAAGCACAAGCGCTAATTAAGCAAGTTTACTATGCACACGCACAAGCAACAGTTTGGATTGAGCAGAGTTACTACGGCCTAGGTCAAGCACAGGCAGATATTAAGCAGACTTACTATCAGCATGGACAAGCACAAGCCGATATTAAGCAAACTTATGTACAGCATGGTCAAGCACAAAGCCAGATTAAGCAAACCTATAGAGCGCACGCGCAAGCACAGGCGGCTATAAGTAATACGTACTTTGTTCATGCGCAAGCGCAAGCAAAGATAAATGCTTATGCAGTACAAGCCTATGCACAGGCTATGGCTAACATTAGGTTCGACGGTAATGCTAGAAGCGGTCAGGCTCAGGCAAGAATCCTAGCGTTTGGTTACCCACAGTGGGGCCAAGCACAAGCCGACATTAAGGCTACATATAGAATACACGCACAGGCTCAGGCTGACATAAAACAGACATACAATGTACATGCACAGGCAGCCGCTTGGGTAGAAAACACATATTATGGATTAGGTCAAGCACAAGCCCGAATTAAGAACACATACTACTCTCATGCTCAGGCTAATGCTTATATTATTAGAGTAAATCAGAATGTTCATGGACAGGCACAAGCGCTAATAAAGAATACATACTTTGGAAGCGCTCAGGCACAAGCAAAGATTAACGCATTCGGTATTAATCAGCATGGACAATCTCAGGCTTATATCAAGACAACGGACGTTGAAGCGTTTGGACAGGCGCAAGCGGATATCAAGGCTGTTGGTTATAGTCATGGTCAAGCACAGGGCTGGATTGAGACTACATATAATCAACACGGACAGGCGCAAGCCGATATCAAGCAGACTTACCGAAGTTACGCACAGGCTAACGCTTGGATAGAGCAGATTTCATATGCTCATGCACAGGCACAAGCAACGATTGAAAACACGTACAACCAGCACGGTCAAGCACAAGGCCAGATTAAGCAAACCTACAGACAGCACGGTCAAGCAGCCGCTTGGATTAGAAACACCTATTACGGTGTAGCGCAAGCGCAAGCCAAGATAAACGCTTACGGAGTAGTTCAGCACGGTCAAGCACAGGCTTACATAATAGCTGGTAAGGTGTCCGTAGGCCAAGCACAGGGATACATCAAGGCTATCGGTATAAACAGTCACGGACAGGCCCAAGGCTGGATTGAAACTACTACCTCAAGTCATGGTCAATCACAGGCTGATATCAAGCAAACATACCGAGTATATGCTCAGGCTAATGCTCTTATCTCTAAGACCTCATTTGTACATGGTCAAGCGCAAGGCTGGATTGAAAATACTTACGTACAACATGGACAAGCACAGGGTTCTATCAAGCAGACCTACAGACAGCATGGGCAAACGCAAGCAAGAATCAAGAACACATATGTAGCACATGGTCAAGCAAATGCATTGATTGGTACAAGAGCTAATCAATATGCTCAGGCACAGGCTACAATTAGAGCAACATACTATCAGCACGGACAGGCTAATGCTGATATCAAGCAGACCTATCGAGCCTACGCGCAAGCAGCCGGTTTGATTAAGGATACATACGAGGTACATGGACAGGCTCAGGCATACATAACACTACTACGAGTAGGTTATGGACAGGCTCAGGCCACAATAGAAAATACATATAGTCAGCACGCACAAGCACAGGCGCTAATTAGAAACACTTATAACGCCCATGCAAATGCCCAAGGCGTTATAAAAGTATCGGTTAATGTTCATGGACAAGCACAAGGCTGGATAGAAACAGTAACTAGACAGCACGCGCAAGCAGAGGCATTGATTACATCTGGTACAGCCGGATATGGTCAAGCACAGGCTCAGATTAAGCAAGTCTACATCGTAACTGGTCAAGCGCAAGCGGATATCAGTAAGAGCGCTGGATACGGTCAAGCACAGGCATTAATCATTGTTGTTAACTTCTTCGGAACAATGTCAATTGATGATGAAATCCTAATAAGTTTGGCCCTAGATGACGAGGCTCTACCGGACGATGGCTTAGAAGATACAGGACAGCCACAACTACTTATGAGCGATAGCGGTCTGACCCTTGACCTTGAAGACAGTGGCATCAAACTATTACTATCAGATATCAATTATTAAGGGGTGAAAATATGGCAGCACCAAATGTATATGTCTTAGGCAGCATACCTAGATTAAAGCTCACACCTTTAACTGATGCGAATGTACCCTTCACCCCTATACTAGTTCGACTAAGCGTCAAGCAACCTGACGGTGATATAATCACTTACTCAGGCGGTGACTTGACTCAGGGGTCAGGTTACTTGTACACACTGTACCGACCGCCGACAATTGGTTGGTACGAGTACGAGGGCTGGGCGCGGGATGGCTTGGGGCAAGAGGTAGCAAATACCAAGGGCTTTGAAGTCGTTGACAGAGTTTATTAATTACGTAGTTGACTCACGCGCTCCGCGTGTGGTACGCTCTCCCGTAGGGTCGGCAGCGGCTCTACTATGCCCCGGTGGTGGAATGGCAGACACAGCAGACTTAAAATCTGCCGCTATAAAAGGCGTGTCAGTTCGAATCTGACTCGGGGTACCATGCCCAATATCATACTAAAGTAGAGTTTAATAAACTCATGGCGTCGTGGTGGAATTGGCATACACGCTAGACTCAAAATCTGGTCCGAAAGGATAAGGGTTCGAATCCCTTCGACGCTACCAATTATTTATGCCTCGGTGGCGGAATGGCAGACGCGCTAGTCTTAGGAACTAGTGCCGCAAGGCGTGTGGGTTCGACTCCCTCCCGAGGTACCAATATAAAGGAAATAAATTGAAAAAGGTTCTTGGATTAGCGCTAGGCGCAATGATGGTGTTTGGAATTGCTGGCTGTTACAATAATCAGTCTGATGTTGTTTCAAAGAATATCGGAGAAGAGGCAGACCGCTTCACTATCCCACGTCGCATCATCTTCTATAACGGTATTACAAACGAATATATTCTTACAATCGAAGGCTTTTGCTCTCTTGGCAATGATAGAAGTTCTATCGAGATTGCCATTATCTGTAAGATTGGTACTGGTGATACATACAAGAAGCATTTTCTTGGACGTAGCGACAACGTTACCTACTTTGTAGAGCAGTTGGAAGCAGCCAACATCAATCCTGACCATTATAAGGTCATCTTCCGCCCATCAACTATCATCCCAGATATTGATATTGGTGACCAGTAATTAGTTAGGGGTGATTCTCTTGCCAGCTACGCTTTCAGAGGATGGGATATGACCTCATCCTAGATGCCAAGATGATTAGAGCGATGTATCGTAAACTAATCATTGGTGGTTATACTAAGGAAGAGGCAGGGAACATGATTGCTCGTCTGATGGGTTTAGAGCCATCAGATAAAGGATGGACGGTAAGAGAATTACAACATCTTCGATTTCTAGAGTACCTAGATAAAGAAGGTAAATAAATCCCCTCGTAGTACAATGGACAGTGCAAGGGTCTTCTAAGCCTTGAATGGGGGTTCGATTCCCTCCGAGGGGGCCAATTTCATTAAGGAGTTGATTTATGGCTCCGAAGAGAATAAAATCTAAACAGGAATTACTAGAGTACACAATCGCACGGTACAGGGTTTATAAGCAAGCCGTTACCGATGTACATACTGACCAAGCAACCAAGTTTTATCTCGCTGACATGTTAGCAGATATGCTTTTGATTCAAAATTATGCGAGTGGCAAAGATGTTAGTGAGGAACGGACAGAAGGTATGGCCGACTTGTCCTGATTGTGGCTGTAGATTACAAATCATAAATGATGGGCCAAATTACATGCTTTGGCACTTCTTAGGAAAGATAACTAACGTATCTCCCACACACCAAATCTGGGAAACGGATGCGCGCGGTTGTAAATGCATGTCTCTAGTTGAATTCTGGATTGTTGAGAGAAGTCAACTAGATTATATCGGGGTGTAGCGCAGTTTGGTAGCGCATCTGCTTTGGGAGCAGAGGGTCGGAGGTTCAAATCCTCTCACCCCGACCAATTCCTTTATGGAGGTTTTATGAAGTAGGTATATAATGGGAAGTAAAAATAAAAGAAAATACAGGGATTGGATGCGGTCCAAG